>Ga0256405_10006942_pt1 | contig 17550 bp, 14 predicted proteins | sample RumenRJG_02DNA_FD_189096 | JGI IMG/M metagenome (GOLD analysis project Ga0256405, IMG submission 189096) | Bovine rumen microbial communities from Lethbridge, Alberta, Canada - RJG_02 | ecosystem: Host-associated > Mammals > Digestive system > Stomach > Rumen | place: Canada: Alberta...
TAATGTCCGAAGGCTGCGCCATCATGCAAGCCTGGGTCTGTGGTGCGGCAACAACGAGATGGAAATGTTCGTCAAAAAGGGGGAATGGGGAGCCAAAAACGAGATCCGGAGCGATTACGTGAAAATGTATGAATATCTGTTTCCAAGACTTCTTGAAACAGAGGATCCCGACCGCTTCTACTGGCCCGCTTCTCCTTCGTCAGGCGGCGGGTTTGATGAACCCAACGACGAGAACAGAGGCGACGTACATTACTGGGATGTATGGCACGGTAATAAGCCATTTACGGAGTACAGGAAGTTTTATTTCCGTTATTTGTCTGAGTTCGGCTTCCAGTCCTTTCCTTCCCTCAGGACGGTAGAGAGTTTCACGCTGCCGGAAGACCGGAATGTATTCTCCTACATAATGGAAAAGCACCAGAGGAATGCATCGGCTAACGGAAAGATCATGAACTATATGGAGCAGACCTTCCTGTATCCCAACGATCTGGACACGCTTATCTATGCGTCGCAGCTTCTGCAGGGCGAAGCAATTCGATATGGAGTGGAACACTTCAGAAGAAACAGAGGACGCTGCATGGGAGCAATCTACTGGCAGCTGAATGACTGCTGGCCGGTAGCGTCATGGGCTTCCATAGACTACTTCGGAAGATGGAAAGCACTTCATTACTATGCCAGAAGGTTCTTCTCTTCTCTGCTGCTTTCCTGTGAGGAGGAAGGGCTTCTCAGCCAGACGATGAATACCAATGCCGAGCCCTTCCCGGTCAGGAAGTCGATTCGTCTGAATGTAGCCAACGAATCTATGTATACAAGAAACGTGACCGTTAAATGGCAGCTCCGGGACCGGGACAGCTCTGTGATCCGGGAGGGTAACCGGGACCTTGAGGTTAAACCGTTGACCTGTGTATGGCTTGACAAAGAAGAGCTGGATGACGCGAAGCTCTATGAAAATTATGTAAGCTATCAGCTTTATGAAGAAGGTCGGGAGGTTTCCGGCGGAACCGTGCTTTTCTGCTCACCGAAGCACTTCCGCTTCCTTGATCCGCAGCTGCAGATCAGCGCCGACGGCGATGAGATTACAGTCCGGGCCGCTCATTATGCAAAGAGTGTTGAGATCAGGAACGGGAATGACGACCTTATCCTCTCCGACAATTTCTTTGATTTAAACGGCGGAGAAAAACGTGTAAAAGTCCTGAAAGGTAATACCGAAAAACTGGAAGTACGAAGTGTTTATTCCATAAAATGAAGTAATATTTTATGATACGGTTGCAGTATGTCGTTACGTTGGGCTTACCTTGGCTGTTACACCGTCTCATTCTTTTGGTCACATTCTTTTCATACTTATCTACATGGATACATATTCAGGAACCCGTATATGATGATGTCTGGAAATCACAAGACAACTTCTGAATTTGTAAATAAAGAAAATATACATTAAAAAAACATTTGATAAGAAGGAGAACAAAAGAATGAATACAGAATTTAAAAAAATGACAACTGAAGAACTGGAAAACGTTACAGCAGGCTTTACGCTCAAGGGCCGTAAGATTTCTGTGAATCCCAAAATGATAGATGTCGCAGCCTGGGCTGTGAACAAATATGCACAGGCTAAATCATTTTTTGAAAACATACTTCCTGGGAATGCCCTGGAAAAATGCCTGAACAACTAGAAAAAACTTAAAAAATGTCCGGTAGTGTCCGAAGGATATCTCGTAGTATAATGGAAGTGCAGAGAAAGAGACATATCTATTGGATTTATTGGACAGGTGGATTTGATGATATATGTAAGAACTGACAGTCTTCTGATTCGTGATATGAAAACGGAAGATGCACAGACCATTACTGAAGAAGAGATTGCTCAGGGATGGCATCAGTCAATAGATAAATATTTAACCCGGCTTGAACATCAAAAACAGGGATTATGCATTTCCCTGGTTGCAGAGTATAAAGGATGTGCTGCCGGGTATATTAATGTCTATAAGAAATCTATAGAAGGTCCGTTTGGCAATAGAGATATCCCTGAAATTGTTGACTTTGGGGTGCTGGAAAAATATCGCTGCAAAGGGATCGGAACTGCCCTTATGGATCAGGCTGAACTTATTGCCGGACAGTATGCGGACAGGGTCTGTCTTGGGGTTGGTCTTCATTCGGGTTATGGCAGCGCGCAGCGCATGTATGCCAAAAGGGGATATATTCCGGACGGCAGCGGAGTCTGGTATGGAAACAGCGTGTGCCCTCCGTATGAACAGTGCAGCAATGATGATGACCTGGTGCTGTATATGTCTAAAGTACTAAGGCAGCAGAACGGCGAGAACGGTGAGAAGAGGGATACACAAAAGAGAATCCCATCCGGAGATTGACAGAATGTCAAAAGAACAGATCTTACTGATTGCATTGAATGCAAAATACATACATTCCAATCCGGCAGTGTACTCCCTGGCGGCTTATGCCAATGCGGTCAGTGATAATGTATCGCTTGTGGAGTTCACCATCAATGACAGGTATGAGGATGTCCTGAGGGGCATCCTTATGAGAAGGCCGGAAGTGATTGGATTCTCTGTGTATATCTGGAATGTGGAATTCATGAAGCAGCTCATGGAAGACATTCACAGGATTGCACCTTCGATCCGCCTGATGGCAGGGGGACCGGAGGCTTCCAATGATCCGGAAACCTATCTTGCATGGTGTGAACTTGTCATGCTGGGAGAGGGAGAGCGGAACTTCCGAACAATCGCCGCCTGTATCAAGGATCGGGCCGGGATACCTCTGGAGAAAATGGAAGGCGTTGCGTATAAGGATCCGGAGATTGTGATTCATGCACCGGGACCGGATTCTGTTCTGGAAATGGATCAGATTCCTTTTCTGTACAATGGGCTGGAGCCTTTTGAAAATCGCATTATCTATTATGAATCCAGCAGGGGATGTCCTTTCCGCTGCAGTTATTGTCTGTCTTCCATAGAGAAAAAGGTACGCTATCGCAGTATGAATCATGTGCGGACAGAATTACAGTACTTTCTGGATCAGAAAGTAAAGCAGGTCAAGTTTATCGACCGCACCTTTAACAGTTCTTCGAAAAGGGCTCTGGAGATATGGACATATATAAAAGAACATGACAACGGAGTAACCAATTTTCATTTTGAGATCGGAGCAGACCTGCTGACGGAAGAGGAGCTGCAGCTCTTATCCTCCCTTCGCCCGGGACTTGTCCAGCTGGAGATCGGGATCCAGAGCACCCATGAACCCACGATGAGAGCGATCCACAGAACTGCGGATAACAGCCGGATCTTGTATAATGTGCAGCAGCTGCGAAAAGCATGTAATATCAATCTGCATACGGATCTGATCGCGGGGCTTCCATACGAAGACTATATTCATTTTCAGAAGTCTTTTAATGACATCTATCCTCTGTATGCGGATCAATTGCAGCTCGGATTCTTAAAGGTCCTGAAAGGGACGGATATGTATGATCGAAGGCATGAGTACGGACTGGTCTACAGTTCGAGGCAACCCTATGAGATCTTTGCCACAAAGTGGATCAGCTATGAGGAAATCGCGAAGCTGCACAGAGTGTGTGACGCTGTCGAACTGTTCTACAATTCCCGGATGTTCCGCCGCAGCTTGAAGTATCTGGAGCAGTTTTTTGATTCTCCATTTGCGATGTATGAAGCCATGGCAGACTATCTGGACCGGCATCATCTGGCCGGAGTGGGCATCTGTGTGAAGAAGAAATATGACATCCTGGAGGCTTTTGGCATGGAACACGGGGCCGAAGAGCCGCTGAGATTATGGATTCATTTTGATCAGATGCTTCATACCCATCAGAGCAGGCATATGACTGCCCGCGAGATATTCTCCTGGCCGGAGGGGGAGAAGACGTATGTGTTTGATTATTCAAAGATGCATCCGGTCACCGGAGAAGCAGCATGCAGTGAAGTGGAAGAATAAGACTTGAAAACGAAAAAAGCTGAAAGCCCTGATAAATACGGGACTTTCAGCTTCCTTGGTTTTATACAGTCTTACGGTGCCTGAATATGGATCGGCTCGGAGAATGCCAGGAGTTTACCACTCTTATCGTGGGCAGCTACAAAGTAGTTATAGGTTCCCGCCTGCAGATTCTTCTGGGTATAACTTGTCCCGATGATGTCAATTGGCTCACTGTACTTCGAACCAGACGGTGCGGCAAAGATAACATACCCGGATGCACCCGGTACTGCCTTCCACCCGATCGTGATGGATGCCGTTTCGTCCTTCTTACTCTTCAACTGAAAACTATTGAACGCAGTGCCTGCTAAATCTTTGAAATACTTCTTATATAAACTATAAGTCTGGGGTTCGATATTATGAACAGGAACAAATCTCCATTTCTGTGCGTTATTCCCATTCCCAATATAACCCTTTATGTTTGTTCCATTTTGAGCACTTGCATTATCAACATCTATATAGAGTCCGCTTCCCTTGCAGACAATGTTATAGTATCCGTTTCCGGCATCCTTTATAATCCATTTCTGAGCATCGGTTGAATTGTTTGTAAAAATACAAATATTTGTGTTGGCAAGAGAACCATTTCTAAACATATCAATGGATTTCCCAGAGCCTTTATGCATGATCTGGTAATAACCATCACCTAAGTACTTTACAGTAAATACTTGTAATTTATCATTAACGTTGGAGTATAATTGGATATTTGTGGCATCTGCGCTGTTATTTCCAGTCACATCCATACCCATATCACTATTCAGTGCAGATACGATATGGTAATCCCCATCTGCGACAGTTTGATCTTCACCGACTGCAATAAACCTCCATTTCTGGGCACTGTTTCCATTACTTACAAATGTTTTTATATTAGTGCCATTCTGAGCAACTGCCTCATCAACATCAAGGCATAATCCGCTGCATTTCGCCTTGATATTAAAGTATCCCGCATCATCTGAAGGGTCTATTCTCCACATTTGAGCATCTGTATCATCGGGACTATAAATATCAACATTTGGGCCTGCTCCAACTACATCAAGAACCTTCCCTGAACTTTTGTGAGTTATACTATAAAAACCATTATCGAGGTATTTTACAGTGAATACCTGATTGGAGTCAGTTGAATTATTATACAACTGGACATTAGTGCCATCTGCAGAACCGTTTCTGGTCACATCGATTCCCATATTAGCATCCAGTGCAGAAACAATATGATAATCTCCATCCGACACGGTCCTGGAACCACCGGTTATTGGTGAACCCTGATCTGAAGGAAAATCCGGGTGTATATAAATATAGGCATCTATATTATGCAAATTAGTAGTGACAGACGTCTTGCCGTCATAGTTCTGCTCCGCGCAAACCATCTGAGATCCACGGATCTCAGTTATAATAGCAGCATGATCGTTGTCATCACTGAGCCAGACTGCCACATCACCCGGCTGTGGAGAATCCGTATACTGCCATTCGCCTGGGCAAAAATCCCCACCGCTGCCATCCTGATCAGTATTCACCCAGGGAATTTCCTGACCTAATTCCTGATAATAATAGCAGATTAAATCAAAGCATGGATTTTCAAGTCCACTATCTGGATATTCCAGTGTCTGTCCTACCTGGCTGTTTGCCCATGCAACGGCCTGTGCCTGAGTTTGGCCGTTTGTACCTGCATAAGCGACAGTGACTTGTAAACCTGAGATGAGCATAATAATAAAGAGATATCCGAATAGTTTATTTCTCTTAAGTATCATCTTTACCTCTCCTTTCACAACAGAGTTTGTTTGAGCAAATTATCGCACAGGATTAATCTAGTGTAAACAAAAATAAAAACACAGAAGCATAATCAGGTTTATATTTTATAGTGAAGAAACTGGAACAGGCCATTTGACTTGTGCATGGATTAATTGAGCAGGTGCGTATATACTTAAGTCAGAAACAAACAAAAACCTGGCCGAACAGGCTACAGTTCAACGGTTCTGTGCAGCAGCCTGTCGCCGCACTATGAGCCGCATCATTGAGGTGCGAGGAAAGAGGAGAACAATTATGAAACGTACAAGTATTATTATAATCCCTGTCATTTGTCTGATCCTGGCCATATTTGCTGCTGGCTGCAGTAAGAAGACTTCTGTGTTTGAGGTGAGCAGCAGCTCAGATACGCAGATTTCAATTACCGCTGAATCTGCGAAGAAAGGCAGCAGTGCCCTCAGTCATATGACGATTCAGGGGAACAGCATCACTGTAGATGCTGATTTTGAAGATAACGGGAAGATCGGGGTTCGGTATGCACAGGGTGAATATGATGCGGATAGTTTTCCGGAAGATGCCCAGGAGATTACTGTAAGCGGAAAAGATTCGGCAAAAGTGGACGGCATTGATCCTGGCAGTTATACTGTTCTGGTGACTGCGACAGACGATCTGAACGGTACAGCCGTGATCCGGTGAGTAAACCGGCTTTATCTGATTTCCATCCGGAGAAGCAGCCTGCAGTGTGATGAAAGAGTAAGATCTATCTGCTTAGTACGTTTTGTAATGCTTCAGGCTCAAGGATTTCAATGTTTGGCGGAGCATATGATATGATCCCGGCCATTTCCAGCTTTTTCAGTTCCCGATGCAGAGAGGGCCGTGATACATTCATGATCATTGCCCAGTTGGATACAGAACGGGGTATCCTGATTATATGACTGCCGGACTGTCTTGCATGAAACAGCAGATAAAAGGCGGCTTTCTGCGCTATAGAGCTATAGGAGAACAGTTCCAGACGCTGCTGAAGCATATAGGCAGGGGTGGCAAGTTCTGTCATAAAGTTTTCCATGATCCGAAGATCCTTTTGCATGAGCAGAAGGATCTCCTCCCTGTGAAATATCATAATCGTGACTGGTTCCAGTGATATAGCATCACAAGGATATGTATGATTTCGGGAAAACACTGCAGCAGCTCCGATCATCTCTCCGGGATTACGGACAGTAACGTTAATCTGACTTCCGTTCGGGAATGGCTTTTGTGCCTGCACCCGCCCTTCCAGAACAATGCCAACCCTGTCTGCATTTTCCATCAAATGAAATATGGTTTCGCCCCTGGCATAGCATTGAACATGATGCGGCACAGCCTCAAGGTCATTGCGAAGCTCTTTTGCCGGGATGCCTGAGAACAGAATGCTTTTTTCAAGTACAGAGTAATCCATCGTCTTTCCCCTCCCTGATGAACTGCTTTAAGTATACACTTATTTGCGTCTAAGAGTGTATCTGCAGATACAGATTTTGGGTTTTGTTCTTGCTACAATGGTATCAGAACAAGGAAGGAGGATTCCACAATGATTCGTAAGATTATCCATATAGATGAGGAAAAATGCAATGGCTGCGGGCAGTGCGCTGAGGCATGTCATGAAGGAGCCATCGATATCGTAGACGGCAAGGCAAAGCTTATGCGGGAGAATTTCTGTGATGGCTTTGGCGATTGTCTGCCGAACTGTCCAACCGGGGCTATTTCTTTTGAAGAACGGGAAGCACCAGCCTATGATGAGGCAGCGGTGAAGCAGGCACAGGAGATAAAGAAAATGAGTGATTTGAAACATAAGGACCATGAGGGGGGCTGTCCCGGATCAAAGATGATGCAGTTTGCGAAGAGAGAGGCTGATAATACTCCTGAGACACCTGGAAAGGGTGTCTCACGCCTCGCCCAGTGGCCCTGTCAGATCAAACTGGTACCGACGCAGGCACCGTTCTTTGAAGGTGCAAAACTGTTGATCGCTGCTGACTGTACGGCATATGCCTATGCGAACATGCATGAGGATTTCATGCGCGGTAAAGTCACAGTCATAGGCTGCCCGAAGCTGGATGCAGTGGACTATACAGACAAGCTGACGGAAATCATCCGCAATAATGATATCAGGAGCGTAACGATCGTCCGCATGGAGGTTCCCTGCTGCGGCGGACTGCAGCGGGCAGCAGAAAACGCACTGAAAAACAGCGGCAAATTTATACCGTGGCAGGTTGTGACGATTTCCCGTGATGGTAATATAATAGACTAAGTAAATAAGCAATGAGACATCCGGGTAAGGAGGGATCATATGATTAAGGTTGCTTTTTTCGACACAAAAGCTTACGACAAACCTTCGTTTGAGCATTACGGACAACTGCATGATATGCAGTTTCGTTTCCTTGAAACCAAACTGAACGAGGATACTGTAGAACTGGCCAGAGGCTGTGATGCGGTATGCGTTTTTGTGAATGATACCGTGAATGCGAAAGTGATCGATCAGCTCCATGGGATGGGTGTAAAGCTGATCGCGCTTCGTTCTGCAGGTTACAACAATGTAGACATTCATTCTGCGTATGGAAAGGTACATGTCGTCCATGTTCCGGCATATTCACCTTATGCGGTTGCGGAGCACGCCATGGCACTGCTGCTCACATCGATCCGGCGGATTCATAAGGCTTATATCCGCACGAGAGATTTCAATTTCTCTCTGAATGGGCTGACGGGGTTTGACCTTCACGGAAAGACTGTGGGCGTGATCGGTACCGGCAAGATCGGGCGGATCTTTATCGATATCTGCCGGGGCTTTGGTATGAATGTGATCGCCTATGATCTCTTCCCGGCAAAGGACAGTGGGATCAAGTATGTATCGTTGGAAGAGCTGTTTCGGAGCAGTGATATCATCTCACTGCATTGTCCGCTGACTGACGAGACAAGGCACATGATCAATGCAGATGCTATTGAAACGATGAAGAAGGGTATCGTCATCATCAATACTTCCAGAGGCGGACTCATTGACACGGAGGCACTGCTGGAAGGCATCAAAGCCCGTAAAGTCGGTGCGGCCTGTCTGGATGTCTATGAGGAAGAGGCGGACATCTTCTTTGAAGACCGCTCCGGTCATATCCTGAATGATGAACTGCTTGCCCGTCTGATCTCTATGCCAAACGTAATCGTTACATCTCATCAGGCCTTCCTGACAGAGGAAGCACTGAATAACATCGCGGAGACAACCGTTAACAACATTCTGTCTTATTTTGAAAATGACGGTTTGTGTGATAATGAGCTCTGCTATCGCTGCGGTAATATTGAGCGGTGCAAGAAAGAGCGTAAGGAGAAGTGCTTTTAATACGAACTTGTCCGGAAGTATTTTCCACGAGTGAGGATGGCGTTACTGTTGCCATTGATATAAATAAAACCAGGGAAACAATGCAGGCCAATTGTTTCCCTGGTCTTTTTTCGGGATTTTTTCCGAGGGGTCTTCTCAAAATCGGTCAACGGAATTAACATGTCGTTAACCGATTCGGTTAACGGGCAAAAGTACGCCAATGGAGAACTTGTAAACAAGCAGAAACAGCATGAAAGAGGAAACCATGAATCCGAAATTCTATAATCTGCCGGAAGAAAAACAGCAGGCGATCATCAACGCCGCATACAGGGTGTTTTCACAGAATTCCTACAAGAACAGCCCCATGAGCGAGATCGCGTCTCTGGCAGGGATCAGCAAGTCCCTGCTGTTCCACTATTTCAGCAACAAGAAAGAACTGTATCTGTTCCTCTGGGATAAATGCGCCGAGACGACGATCGAATACCTGACGAAGTTTGGCTGCTACGGACAGACGGAACTGTTTGAAAGCATGGAACGGGGAATGCGGGCAAAGATGGAGATCATCCGCTGCTACCCGGATATGGGGACCTTCACTCTAAGAGCATTTTATGAGAAAGATCCGGAGGTATGTACTGATGTCCAGGACAGCTATCACAGATATTTCAGCGTGAAGGCGGACATGACCCGCCTGAACCTGGATCCGGACCAGTTTATCCCGGGCCTGGATATCGGGATGATGTACCGGGAGATGTACTGGGCGTCAGAAGGATATCTGTGGGAAGTAATGCAGAAAGGTGATGTGGATATCGGGCAGATGGAGAAAGACTTCAACCGGATGATAGCGTTCTGGAAAAGTGTCTATCTGCGCAGGGAGGAATGACCATGGAGGCGATCCAGACAAAGGACCTTACAAAAATGTATGGTAAGGCAAGAGGAATCATCGGATTGAACCTGGCCGTTGAAGAAGGTGAACTGTTCGGGTTCATCGGACCCAACGGTGCCGGGAAATCGACCACGATCCGAACGCTGCTGGGACTGATCTCGCCTACATCAGGAAGCGCAAGTGTCCTGGGGAAGGATATTACGCTCAACAGGGAAGAGATCCTGGCGCAGACCGGTTATCTTCCTTCGGAAGCACTGTTTTATTCCGGCATGAGGGTCCGTGATATCCTGAAACTGTCCGCAGATCTGAGGAAGAAAGACTGCAGGCAGGAGGCGGAGGAACTGTGCGACCGTCTGCAGCTTGATCCGTCCAGAAAGGTGGATGAGCTTTCATTTGGCAACCGTAAGAAAGTGGCGATCGTATGTGCACTGCAGGCCAGGCCGAGACTTCTGATCCTGGATGAACCGACCGGCGGCCTGGATCCGCTCATGCAGAGGGCATTTTTCGATATCATACAGGAGAGGAACCGGGAAGGGGTGACAGTATTTCTTTCCAGTCATGTCCTGTCAGAGATCCAGCGCAACTGCAGCCGGGCAGCCGTGATCCGGGATGGCAGGATCATTGCCTGCGGAAGCGTGGAGGAACTGGCAAAGACCAGCGCAAGGCGTGTATCCGTACATGGAAGAGTGAATCTGGAAAAACTGGACGGAATCAAAGATCTTCACTATACCGAGGACACTGTAAGCTTTCTCTATGGAGGGGATATGAACCTGCTGCTTGGAAGGCTGTCGGAAGGTGACGTCAGTGATCTGAGTGTATCGGAGCCGGATCTTGAAGAGATTTTTCTTCACTATTACCAGGAAGGGGGCGGGACGCAATGACGATCATGAAACATGAACTTCGCCAGGGAAGGACGTCTTTTCTCATCTGGACCGTGGCGATCGGTATGCTGATGGCGGTCTGCATATGCCTGTTCCCGGAAATGAAAGGCCAGATGGAGGGCATCAGTAAACTGTTCGCCTCCATGGGGGCTTTTACAGCTGCATTCGGTATGGACCGGCTCAATTTTGGTTCGCTGCCCGGATACTACGCAATTGAATGCGGCAATGTTCTGGGGCTGGGCGGTGCTTTCTATGCAGCCCTGTGCGCTGTTGATATCCTCAGCAAAGAGGAGAGAGGCAGGACAGCGGAATTTCTGCTGACACACCCGGTAAGCCGTGCAAAGATCCTGGCCGGAAAACTGGCTGCAGTACTCCTGCAGATCACAGTTATGAATGTGATCATCTATATCGTTTCCGTTATGTCCGTGATGATAATCGGAGAGGTGGTTCCCTGGAGAGAACTGAATCTCCTGCACCTGGGATATTTTCTCATGCAGCTGGAGATTGCGTGCATCTGTTTTGGGATCTCAGCTTTCATGCGAAAAGGGAGTATGGGAACAGGCCTTGGACTGGTCGCGATCCTGTATTTTATGAATCTGATCGCCAATATCTCAAAGTCGGTGAGATTCCTTAACTATCTGACTCCTTTCGGATACTGCACGGGGGCGGATATCGTATCTGCCGGAAAACTGAACCTGGGCATGGTCGCGGTCGGAATAGTAATCAGTGCGGTGGGGATCATTGCCGCTTTTGTGAAATACATGCACAAGGACATACAGGCCTGATGCCTGTATGTCCTTATTCTGTCCTGAAAATATCTCTAAAAAAGGTGTTGACTCTTACGCTGCGTAATAGTTTATGCTGATGATGTCTGGAAGATGGAGGACATGCATATGATGACAGTACATGAAGTGAGCAGGCTTGCCGGGGTGAGTATACGCACCCTGCAGTATTATGACAGGATTGACCTTCTGCGTCCGGCTGGATACACCGATGCGGGATACAGGCTGTATGACGATGAGCAGCTGGAGCGCCTTCAGTGCATTTTACTGTTTCGTGAACTGGAGTTTCCGCTGAAAGACATAATTGCAATCATGGACAGTCCGGATTTTGACAGAAGCAGAGCGCTTGAGCAGCAGATAGAGCTTCTCAGGCTGAAGAAGGAACACATAGAAAACCTGATGAACTTTGCGCTTGGAATAAAACTGACAGGAGTGAAACATATGGATTTTAAAGCATTTGACAGAAGTAAACTTGATGAATATTCAAGACAGGCAAAAGAACTGTACGGCAATACGCCAGAATACAGGCAGATGCAGGAGAAAATGAAGAACAGATCGAAGGAAGAGGACAATCTTCTGGCTGACCGGTTTATGCTGCTCTTTAAAGAAGCCGGCACCATAAAAGATTCAGATCCTGCATCGCCTGAGGCGCAGGATCTTGTTAAGAGGATACAGGATTTTATCACTGAGAATATGTATACCTGCACCACCAGGATTCTGAGGGGGCTCGGAAAGATGTATTCCGGAGGGGGAGATTTTACTCAGAATATCGATGAGTATGGCGGTGCAGGCACGGCAGACTTTGTCGACAGAGCAATCCAGATCTACTGTGATAAAGCAGAATAAAGCGCTGATTCATGAGTTTTGACTGATCCATTCGAGGTATTCTTCTACGGACATGGATCCGATGCTTTCTGAGTCGGGGTTATATTCAGAGGCATTGATTGTGATCATCCAGGAACCGGAAGGAAGATTGACATAAGGTACCTGCTCAGAACTGTCCTCATCGGAATTAAAAGTCATGATTGACCATGAATGCTCTCCGCCGAAAGCATCTCCGGGCCCATACCACTCACTTCCGTCAGTGCTCCTGATCATAAATGTTCCGGAGGGGAGGTAGACCGTTGCCTCTCCGCTTCCGCTGATGAACAGGCTGGAAATGACTTCATTTTCCAGTGTACAGATGTCAACCTGCATGGCGGTTTCTTCATCGCCGTTTCTATGAACGACCAGTTCCACATCGGAACCCTGGATGTTCTGGTTCTGGTAGACTTTTCCATTTTCCGGCCATGGCAGGACACACCCGGCAGCTTTTTCTTCCCAGTCGCCCCAGGCACTTTCTTCATATCTGAGCTTTGCCAGATAATTCTGTCCCTTCAGTTTCAGCACATTCGCACGATGATAATCAGCTTCGCCGCTGTCTGTGATACCGAGTGCGGATGCAGCCATCGCCTCATCCGTATCAAGGAGCAGATATTTCAGAAGCTGCAGATAAGTATCTCCATTGACACTCTCTGTTATCTCCAACCCAAGTGCTTCCTGCACCTGGTGCAGACCTTCAAATGTCATATTGCCAGCGGCACCGTCTGCTACAAGATTGCGTCCGAATTCATTCAGTGTTTCCTGAAGTCCTTTCGCTGCGTCAGAATGGGTTCCGTTTACGATCTCTTCTCCCTGAGAGAGTGCTTCAAAGGTTGACCGGAAGATATCATTGCCAAGCGCCTCTAGAATCTGGTCCTCGGAGATATCTGGAGCATCTGATCCATATACTTTCGGAGCATAGTCTTCAGGACTCTGTGCGTTCAGTTGATTCGCAATATAGCGCATTGCGTCCTCTGTTTTCATTTCCCCGCTGGCACCGGTGCCAAAAGCGGCATAGATAGTCTGCGGGGGCTCGGTTGTCGCCACATCGTAGATTCTGAATCTCTTCATCTGATGCAGGTCGATTACGGCAACCTCTGTTGTTGTCCGGTTCGCGGCTCCGCCGGTCGTGTAATTGCCTACCCAGGTATATTCCGGATAGACCAGGATGGCGGTATCCGCCTCATCCAGTACTTTCGCAAGCCTTTCCTGCGGCAGGCACTCCATATGGTTTTCATCATTCGGAGCATGCCATGAGATATCCGGGTGATCTGTTGTCCGGTTCTTAAACAAGGCAACTACGACCTTCGCACCATAATGAGGATCTGCATCGATCACTTCGACCTGATCTTCAAACAGTGTTGAGCACAGATCGACCAGCTCCAGTCTCCCCTGCTCCTGCTCCTCAATGTAGGGATTTTCAGTTTCCGGGACAGGTGCTTCTGTGACAGGAGCTTCGGTTTCGGTAACAGGAGCTTCTGTGGCAGGAGTTTCGGTCTCGGGAAGAGGAGTTTCTGTGGCAGGAGCTTTGGCCTCGAGAAGAGGAGCTTCTGTGGCAGGAGCCTCGGTCTCGGGAAGAGGAGTTTCTGTGGCAGGAGCCTCGGTTTCTGGAACCGCAGCCTCAGCTACTGGCTCTTCAGTCTCAGACTGTGCAGTTTCTTCTGCAATTGATAAGCCTGTACAGTCTATCCACATAGCCGGGCGGACAGCTATGATGGAACTGTCCACATTATCGCCGGATGTATAGAAATCTCCGTCAGAATAAAGGTTTGCTGCATAAGAAGCATCGTATCCCGGAGTGCGGGCCCAGGGACAGCAGATGTTCAGCTCATCGTTTACATATGCCCCCATCGCTATTGTATAATCTGTCGGTTTACATATTCTGTCATCGGCTGAATCAAAAAGCTCTCCGTATTCTTTAAGACTCAGCACAAAGACCTTGTCCTGGGTATCATTGCCCGGGTCTGTATCGTAGTCCGGATTGGGATCTGCCGTGACAGTTACAGTCTGAATACGGGAGATCTCATCATCTGTAAATGCACTGTGCAGGAAGGAGTCATTCAGCCATGCCCTCAGGGAGCAGTTCTCCCACGTAATATCAGTGTATTCCTGATTATATGGCTGACAGTCCAGAGCGTCGCAGCTTATGATAAGAGCTTTGTCATTTTCCTTTTTCAGGATTCTCCATGAGATAGACTCCGTGCCGTCAGAGATATCATTATCCTGCTCATAGGATCCGAATACGATGATATCTTCTGCATCCTCATCTTCAGGTTCTTCTGAATCCCCGGCTGCAGGATCTTCTGTTGGTGCTGCGGCAGACTCTCTTGATGCGCCGCAGTTGCTGCAGAAGTTGCCCGAGGCATCAGCTCCGCACTGCGTACAGAGCCAGTTGTCCTGCTCTGCACAGGAGGGAACTGAGTGTGCTGTGATCAGGATCAGTATCAGAATCGCAGTAAAGAATCTCTTCATAAAAGCCTCCTCGCATATTAACGTTTTCTGCAGTAACAGTTGAAAGGTATGTTCGGTGACAATGGATAGTGTTATGTTTTGTCGGAAGATGATTATAAGCGATGATTAAGATGTAAAACAAAAGTGAAAATGTTTCTCTGTAATAAGATTAACTTTATTCTATTATATAGCATATGCCGTATTATTTATGCACAAATAATTCATGAAGCATATGGTTTCGGGAGGGTGTTATCTTGTATTCTGTGCAGGACAGCAGGATTTGCATCCGGAGGATGGCAGAACTAATGCTGACCCTGGGCAGATTTGTATAATCTGCCTATTAATGCATCTTGTAACGGTAAGATGTTCAAACGATTGACTAACAAAATGACGCATGCTATGATTTGCTTGGAGAGAAAAAGCATATGACATCATTAAAAGACGTGGCACAACTTGCAGGTGTATCGCCCAGCACCGTTTCCTATTATCTGAACGGGAAAAAGAAAGTCCGGCCGGAGACAGCCGAGCGAATTCAGGCTGCCGTCAGGGAGCTGAACTACCAGCCGAACCTGATTGCGCGCAGTCTGAAAATGCGGGTGACCCATTCAATCGGGATCGTGGTCTCTGATCTGTCGAACATTTTCTATCTGGACATCTTGTCCGGAATGGAGAATGTTCTGCGAAGCAGAGGATATTCCAGCATCGTATCGAATTCACGCAGCGACGGACAGATCGAGAAGGAGAACCTGCGGGAACTGACCAACCGGAATATCGACGGCGTAATCCTGCTGGGGACCGGACAGAATGTCGCTCCGAAATGCAGTGAATACGGGATTCCGATCGTCAGTGTTGACCGGATCGGGTCTGAAGAGACCTTCACAGTTTCTGTGGATAATGTCCAGGGCGGTTATCTGGGAATGAAATTCCTGATCCGCAAGGGAAAGAAGAAAGTAGCTTTTATCGGATTTCCGCAGAGGATCTCTCTGGCAGAACGATATGAAGGCTGTAAAAAAGCATGTGTGGAAGCCGGACTTGACCCGGAGCAGAGCCTGATCTATTACGAGACACAGATCAGTCCGGAGCATGGATATAAAGCGGTCATGGACCTGTTCTATGACGGGAGGCTGGATACGTGTGACGCGATTTTCGCAGGTGCTGACTTTGTCGCATACGGTGCACTTAAGGCTCTGCATGATCTGGACATCGATGTCCCTGGACAGATCGGTCTGATCGGGTTTGATGACCTCGCGCTGTCACAGTTTACGATCCCGGCGCTTACGACTGTACAGCAGCCGAGATTTGAAATAGGAGAAAAAGCAGCGTCCATGCTGCTGGATATGATTGACAAAAAGGACGCTATAAACAGTGTTAAGCTGAAACCGGTGCTGGTTGTGCGGGATTCTGTCTGAGATCCCGCACCGGCTTCGGGGTGAAAGATGAGCGCCCTGTTTTTTTACGGAATTAGTCAAACGATTGACCTGTTATGCGGAGGTAATGAATTGTGGGAGAACTGTTGCTGAGAATGGAAGGTATCAGCAAGGCTTTTCCAGGCGTGCAGGCCCTGAAGGATGTCAGCCTGAACGTCTATGCCGGCGAAGCCATGGCACTCCTGGGCGAGAACGGCGCGGGAAAAAGCACTCTGATGAAGGTAATGACAGGGATCTATACCAGGGATGAGGGAACGATCACCTACGGAGGACGGGAGGTTGCTTTCCGGAATTCCAGGGATGCAGCCGAGCAGGGGATCAGCATCATCCATCAGGAACTGAATCTGATCCCTCACATGAAGATCTACGAAAACATCTTTCTCGGCAGGGAGATCAAAAACGGCAGAGGCGGCTTGAACAAGAAGGCAATGATTGCCAGGACGAGGGAACTGCTCGATTCGATCAATGTCTCTCTGGATCCGGAGAGAGAGATCAAGGGACTGTCGATCGCCATGCAGCAGATGGTGGAGATTGCGAAAGCACTCTCCCTGGATGCCCGCATCATCATCATGGACGAGCCGACAGGCGCGCTCCCGGATGAAGAGGTCGACAGCCTGTTCAGAATCGTGCGGGATCTGAAGCAGAAGGGAAAGGGCATCGTCTATATCACCCACCGCCTGAAGGAAGTATTTGAAATCTGTGAGAGAGCCACGGTTTTCCGCGACGGCCAGTATATCGATGAAGTGCCTGTCAGCGAACTGGATAACGAAAAACTGGTCAGCATGATGGTTGGCCGTAAACTGACGGATCAGTTCCCCTATGTCGATCCTCTGGATACGGATGAGACGATTCTTCAGGTAGATAATCTGTCCAACGAATATGTAAAGGATATCTCATTTGTTCTGAAAAAGGGGCATATCCTGGGAGTTGCGGGGCTGGCCGGCGCCGGACGGACGGAACTTGCCAAAACGATCTATGGCGTCTACCCGCATGAGACAGGAAAGATCCGGCTCAAAGGCAGCGATGTTGAGATCCGGAATCCAAATGACGCGATCGACAAAGGCATCTTCTATGTCTCAGAGGACCGAAAAGGGGACGGTGTCATTCTGGGCAGCGATGTGAAGACAAACATGACGATCTCCTCTCTGTCCAAATTCACTTCCGGTACCAGGATCAATAAGAAGAAGGAAAATGAAGTCTGCGAGCAGTACCG
>Ga0256405_10006943_pt1 | contig 17543 bp, 33 predicted proteins | sample RumenRJG_02DNA_FD_189096 | JGI IMG/M metagenome (GOLD analysis project Ga0256405, IMG submission 189096) | Bovine rumen microbial communities from Lethbridge, Alberta, Canada - RJG_02 | ecosystem: Host-associated > Mammals > Digestive system > Stomach > Rumen | place: Canada: Alberta...
GAGAAACAAGGTTGAAGGTCAGCCGGATGCAGATTTCTTCCGGGTGTGCGCTTGGGGGCAGTTGGCTGAAATCTGCAACAAATACACGGCAAAGGGAAGAAAGGTTGCCGTGGTTGGGTCTATTTCACTTAGGCAGTACAAGGGGCAGGACGGCAAAGAACGGGCGAACATGGAAATCATGGCTTCCGAAGTTGAGTTTCTGAGTCCAAGGGAAACTCAGCATGAAGAGAGAACGGAGCCGATGCCCGTTGATGTGCCGGAAGAAGGTCTGCCGTTTTGATTGCTCCATGTAAAGGATGCGAGGAAAGAACAGTCTATTGTCACACAACCTGTGAAAAGTATAAGGAATTTAGGATTTTCCGGGAGATGGCATTAGCTGAAAAATATAAATATATTGAGGGGCAATACACAAGCCAAAGCGCTAAATCAAGGTTAAGAAAGAAACTGAACGAAAGGAAGCGGGGCAGAAAATGATCACGAAAAAGAACAGGACTTATCAGGGGTGCAGTAAGGATGAACTGGAACAGGCATTGTTCACGGTCTGCGCTTTGTCGGATGAAATTGATATGACAGACCTTGAACGGAAATCAATGGATATTGCCGCCCATGCTATTTCAAGCATCATGTCTGCTATGGATGGACGGGGCAAGGTCAAATTCGATTAAATGAAATTGGGATGTGAAGTGCCGATGGGCTTCTCCCGAAGGAAGCCGGGTCGGAGGGGGTGTGCCGTTGAAGCTTGCAGGGCGGGGACGGTGTACGGGGGATTTTTAAAAGAAAGTGAGGGTGATCAAATGAAGGAATACAAAGTTCCTGTGCAATCTCTGATTGATCATATCAAGACGGCGGTCGATGTGGATGATTGGGCTAAAGAGATGGCTGAGGATTTGCTGAAAGAGCATGAAGCGAAACCGATGACGGAATACGATGATGGATGGGATTGCCCCAGATGCGGACTTAAACTGGTAGGAAAAACAGCAAGTGGATATCCATGTGATGAGTTTGATTTACCAAATGACGAAATTGTGAAGTATTGCCCAGTATGCGGTCAGGCGGTGAAGTGGGATGATTAACAGAGGACTGTATTCTTCCAATTCGGCAGAATGGGCAACGCCGCAGGATTTCTTCGACAAGCTGGATGCTGAGTTCCATTTCACGCTTGACCCGTGCGCTACGGACGAAAATGCCAAATGTGAGAAGCATTACACGAAAGAGCAGGACGGCTTGAAGCAGGACTGGACGGGCGAAACGGTATTCTGCAATCCGCCCTACGGGCGGGAGATGCCGAAGTGGATTCGCAAGTGCTATGAACATTACGTGGGGGGGGGTACAGCGGTTATGCTGATTCCCGCCCGGACGGACACAAAAGCGTTTCACGACTACATTTACGGCAGGGCGGAAATCCGGTTCATCAGGGGGCGGTTGCATTTCAATGGCAGTAAAGGGAATGCCCCGTTTCCTTCCATGGTGGTTGTTTACAGAAAGGTAGGGTAGGAGAATGAGGTTAAATCAGAGGTATTGAGAGATGTGCGGAAAGGCGGTGAAGTGGGAATGACGGATCTGGAAAATGTTTTAAAAGGGCTTGAACAGTTTAAGTCTGATTTTAAACCATACGTTGGGAACAAAGAGGATTGGAGCCGCATTGATGCCGCTATTTATTTTCTGAAAGAGCAGGAAGCGGTTGAGCCGATTCTGAAGCGTGAAGGACGGAACAAGTATTACAACTACTATGTGTGTCCTTGCTGTGACGAAGAAGTTGTCTATGATCAGAATTATTGTTCAGAATGTGGCGCGAAATTTATGTGGGAGGGGCGGTGAAGTAGGAATGACGGATATTGGCAAAACAATAGAAAGACTCTCTCTTCTGAGGGAACGGCTGAAGTTGCAGAAAGACATTCTTGGGTATGGCTCGCACATCGAAGATCTAAGCTCTGCAATCGCTCTGATGAAAGAGCAGGAAGCAAAAGAGCGGTGCTTAAAAACCAAATGCATTATATGTCCACATTGTGATAATTGCGATGTTGACGAAAACGGATTGCTGAAAGAGCATAAAAGCGAATATGAAAATGGTTTTAATGACGCTATGCTTGGCAAACAAGAATTGATGTATGAAGGTACGGATGGGAAATGGCATAAGAAGGACTGGTGAAGTGAATGAGACTGATTGATGCTGATGTGTTAGAAAAACAATTGGAAGAAGCGATAAGCTTACAGGGGATAATGGCTCTTGCGCTTGGAACTGATGATCAATTAGAAGCCGAAGTGAAAGCGTATAAAGATATTTTGAACGGAGTGAAAGAACAACCAACAATTCCGTTTGACATGAAATGGAATCCAGATTGCGAAGATTGTCTACCAGAAGGAATTGAAGATTGCATTGAGTGCCACAAACGGCATGAAGGTCGGTGAAGTGGGAATGAAAGAATCGCTGAAATCAAAATTGATTCGGTCAATTAGAGAAAAACGTATTAAAGCAGTAAAAAGGATAATCCGCAAATATGTAAGAAAACTTGATGTTTTGCAATACGAAGCATTTCTTGCATATTCATGGGGTTACGATGATGAAATCGACTACCATGTTATAAAAGAACGCAGTACAAATAAATTTCATCAGTTTGGCACAAAGGTGACCTATTACGGGCAGGAACGGTGAAGTGGGATGACTGAAAGAGAACAAGCATTATTATGGTTGGATAGTTTTAGGAAAAACAAAGAGCCGATGACACTAATACCAAAGTCACTCATTCGGCTTATGTACGCCGTTCTGAAAAATGAGGAGGCAATAGAACCGATTGAGGATGAAGATGGGGATTTCTTATGTGGAAGGGGACGATGTTCATGCGTTGGAAGCAGAAGGCAGAATAAAATAGTGAGATTATGTAATTTCTGTCCTGTGTGTGGAAAGGCTGTGAAATGGGATGCCTGACAGAGAAAGACTCATTAGCGCATTGCATTGCAGAGCGCAGGATTTATCTATTGATCTGCATCCGTGTGATGGATGCGATTATCAGACGATGAACCACAGAGGATGTGATATCAGAAGAATTTGCAAAGATGCCCTTGATGCGCTGAAGACGGAGCAACCAGGAGACTTGGAACCGATGATCCGACTTTTTGAGGATTGACGAAGACAGGATTATTTGACGGAGGAAGAGGATGGAAGAACAGAAAAAAGTTGAGTTAATCGAATCCTACATCAAAATCGGCAATGGCGATTATAAGTGGAACGACAATCACGGGGAATTGATTCGGTGCAATGATTGTAAATTGCGAGGGACGTATCAATGCCCCATTTATGTTGGCGGGGACGGGATGTGCGGAAGACCTGATGACTGGTTCTGTGCTGACGGGGAAAGACGGTGAAGTGGGAATGAAAATAGCAAGAGTGCTGGAATTGCTCAGATGCGAGCGGGAATGTGTTTCCCGGAACGGTAACGGCTGTGACAGGCGGTGTGGAAGATGTGACTTGGTGCAGGAAGATCACGAATTGATTGAAATGTATGATTTTCTGATTAGCATGATGGAACTTAAAAGGGAGGAATAACAATGGAGTACACAGGAAAAGTTTGTGAAGCACCGGAACCGAAAATGTCAAGTGGCAGAACAACCATCAAAGATATGTGTGACAGGATCAACGATGCCCTGTATGAAGTAAACAATGTGCTGTCGGACATCGTGATCGTGTTGACCGGGGAACCGCCGAAGGTACGGGAAAAGCAGGATGAGAACTGCTTAATGCAGACTCTTGATGTGGAGTTGGTAAGAGCGAAAGGGGCATTGGATACGGCTCTGATGATAAGAAATATTATTCTTTCGTGAGGTTGGAATGAATATTGACCTTGATACCGTTTTCAATATGATTCGGGCGCAACTTGGCAAAGACTTGGAAGACCCGTACATCTACAAGCCATATGCTCATGCGTTATATAAGGTTTGGAGAGTGGTGGATGTCCAAGAAAGACCCAAAGGCAAAGAAATTGAGGTAATGAATGAATAGCATAAGAATTAAACATAAATGGAACAAGATTAAGAAAAAGGCTCTTCCATGCCCGAACTGCAATTCTAAACGGATTTGGCTGAATCATTCGCTGTTTAGGAAATGGAAGCCGTATTGGGTAGAGTGTGCAGATTGCCATTGGTGCGGAAAACACGCACAAACTATAAAGATTGCAGTTTGGTGGTGGAACAGGGATGGGAAATAGGATGTATTTCGCCGGATATATGTGTGGGGGGAAAACTGATGGATGAATATCCCGAATGGGTTCCGGCTACAAACGTGATGGAAGTCTTATTCAGAGCGTGGTTGCTCGGATGGAAAGGGCATCGGAAAGCACGTTGGAAACGCAAATGGGCAAGGCGTGGGATTAAATATTAAAGGGGGCGGTTGAATTGCACATTGACGAATATCAAAAACTGGCGGCTCGGACAATGAATCCTCATCTCTCCAAGGAAGAAAAGCTCCGGCATTCTCTATTTGAGATGTGCGGCGAATTGGGAGAGGTTCACAGCATTTATCAAAAGGTTTATCAGGGGCATCAGATCAAGGTGGAGGATCTGAAACTTGAGGTTGGCGATTTGCTTTGGGGCATTGCGGAATTTTGTACGGTCAACGGATGGAGTCTTGAGGAAATTTGCCGGATGAATGTTGAAAAGCTGAAGAGGAGATACCCGGAAGGATTTGCAGAAGAGCGGAGCCTTGACCGTGACGAATAAAAACACGGATTAAAGCCGGACAGAGAGCCGCTATCCGTATTTTTCAGGTTTATTTGATTGCACATTAGCAGGAAGGGGGACAAAATGACAGCAAGAGACTTAATTCTCAAGGCAGACGGGATAGCACGGAGTCAGGGATACACGCAAGCGGGATGGTCAAGGGCGGCAGGAAAGGCAGAGTCAGGACAGACAGTAAGTGCAATCCTTTCGAGCGGTGAATGTAAGCTCGGGACATTGATTGATTTATTGGAACCGCTTGGGTACGAATTGGAGATAAGGAAGGTGGAGCCATGAGGGAAAACGATCACAGCCAGTATGAAAATTGGATTGATCCTAATTTGACTGTCCCTTATGAAAAGAATGCGAAGATCCACACGGAAAAACAGGTGAACAATATTGCAACCAGTATTAGCCGCTTCGGATGGCAACAGGATACCGCTATCACGAAAGACAATGTTGTTGTCATCGGGCATGGCAGAAGGTTGGCGGCTATTAAACTTGGTTGTGAGATGCCTTTTCACCGGGTGAACAAGAATGCCGATGAATTGACGGAAGAGGATATCCGGGAATTGAGGTTAGCAGACAATGAAACCAACAGGGAAACCGGATATGATTTTGCAATCCTTGAGGAAGAGCTTGAAGGGCTTGATTTTGAGGGATTTGATTTTGACTTCAATATTGATGTTACGCCAAAGGATGAAACTATAGAGGGGGGGGAGATTGAAGATAGGACAGATGAAAAAGTTGCTGTCAAGATTATCTTTGAGAACTCCCGTGAGTGGAGAAAGTCGGAAGCAAAAATCAGGGATGTTGTTGATGGAATTGAGAATGTAAGTGTGAGTGTGGGTGAATACAATGAGGATTAGCAAAGCCACACCGGAAGGGATAAGGTTTAGTTGTATCAATTTCCATTATGCAAAGAAGGTTCCTTCAGTAAAGCAAGGTTTTAATGTTTGGAATGATGATGGTGAATGGTGTGGGGTTATTTGTTACGGGGTTGGTGCAAATCCTCATATAGCAAGCCCTTATGATAAATGGCAAGGTCAAGTGTTGGAACTTCTGAGAGTGGCATTGAATGGAAAACAGGGGCATGGGAACACATCAACAGCAGTTGCATTGACTATTAAGGCAATGAAAAAGATGTACCCATATGTTGATCTGTTGGTTAGTTATGCAGACATGGATCAAGAGCATTTCGGGACTTTATATCAGGCAACGAACTGGATATATACGGGATTGAAGAATGCAGACACAGCGGGTTCAGCGTTCATTATTTTCGGGAAAAAGATGCACAGCAGGAGTGTGGCTCATAAAGGGTGGAAACAATCATATTTGTGGTTGAAAGAAAATGTTGACCCGAATGCAGAAGAATTTATTACAAAAGGGAAGCATAAATATTTATATCCAATGACTAAGGATATGCGGAAAAGGATTCAGATCCTATCAGAACCATACCCGAAAAAAGGTGGTGATTGACGATTGCCGGAAGAAAAGGGCTATATGAAGACTGGCTGACAGATGACGGATTGCTTCGTATTGAAGGATGGGCAAGGGACGGTCTGACAGATGAACAAATAGCCCGTAACATCGGAGTTTCTGAGCGGACTTTCACAAGGTGGAAGGAAACACTCCCGGCTATTGTGACCGCCCTTAAAAAAGGCAAAGCCCCGGCAGACATTATTGTTGAAAACTCGTTGTATAAATCGGCTACTGGATATTATGTCACAATCAAAAAGCCGATAAAGATCAAGACGAAGAAACAGTTAGCCGGGAAAGGGACGATAGAGGAAGAACGGGTTGAATACTATGATGAAGAGATGTACATTCCTCCGAATCCCACATCACAGATATTTTGGTTGAAGAACCGCCGCCCGGACAAGTGGAGGGACAAACCGGAAACCGTTGAAAATATGGATGCCCTGACAAAGTTGGATGAAATGTTGGCAGAGGTGAAGAAGGTTGCTTTTAACTCCTAAACAAGCTGAGTATTACCGGGAATGCAATCACAGGTGGAATTTTAAAGGTGGAGCTACCCGGTCAGGAAAAACATACATGGATTACAGATGGATCATTCCTTCCCGAATCAGGGAACGGGATAAAAAGGAAGGTCTGACTGTAATCCTTGGAGTAACTAAGGCAACCATTGAAAGAAACGTGCTTGAGCCGATGCGGCAGATATTCGGGGACGGGCTTGTTGGGTATATCTCAAGTGACAATAGCCTGAGGTTATTTGGGGAAAAGTGTTATGCGCTTGGTGCGGAGAAGGTTTCTCAGGTTTCCCGGATTAGAGGATCAAGCATCAAATACTGCTACGGGGATGAGGTTGCCGATTGGTCAAAGGATGTATTTGATCTTTTGAAGAGCCGCCTTGATAAATCCTATTCCTGCTTTGATGGGACATTCAACCCCGGAGTGCCTACACATTGGCTGAAGACCTTCCTTGACTCAGATGCAGATATCTTTTATCAGCGGTATAGGATTGATGATAATCCTTTTCTCCCGGAAGAGTTTGTTGCTGATCTGAAGAAGGAATATAACGGAACAAGCCTATATGACAGATACATTGAAGGAATGTGGGCGGCAAGTGACGGGGCATTGTTTACAACCTATCCTCAGTATTTCTCTGACCCGTCCCTGTTATATAACGGAAAAGCACACATTGATGCGGCTTTCGGCGGTTCTGATGGTTCCGCTTTCACCTGTGCAAAGAGGGACGGGGATACAATCTATATGTACGGGCTTTTAAGGCAGAAACACATTGACACGTTGACAGACTTATTCAGCACGGAAGCAAGGCGGCTCCGGTGTTCTCCGATCCTGATTGAAATGAATGCAGACAAAGGATTTGTCGCAAAGGAAATGCGGAAAAACGGAGATATTGTAATCAGCTACGATGAAACGATGAATAAGTTTTTCAAGATAGCAACCTTCCTGCGGAAGTGGTGGAGGAACATCCGTTTCTTGGAAGGTACGGACAAGGCATATATTGAGCAGATCATGAGTTATTGCGAAGGGGCAGAGCATGATGATGCCCCGGATTCTGCGGCTTGCCTGTGCCGCTATTTCGACAGACGGGATACCACTAAATATATTTCACCATTCGGAGGGTAAAGCATGAAAACTTATCAGGATTTCAAAGCGGCGGTAGAAAAGGGACAGATGCTTGACTTTATCTCTCAGGCTATTTCGGAGCATCGTTCAAGCGATATGTTCAGAACTGCGCTTGATGCGGATGAATACGAAGCGCAGAGGAACGTGACCATTTCCAAGTGGGCAAAGTATCTGTACACAATGACCGGACAGAAGGTTACAGACTTCACGGCATCAAATAACAAGCTTGCAAACAACTTTTTTCATCGTTTAAACACGCAGAGATTGGCTTATTCCTTGGGTAATGGGATTTCCTTCACGAATACTGAGAAGACGGTTGTAGACGGAAAAGAAACCACGATAGACACAACCAAGGAAGCTCTTGGGAAAACGTTTGACACCCGGATATATAAAGCCGGACTCTTTTCCCTGATTCACGGTCTGTCATTCTTGTTTTGGAACAATGACCGGATTGATGTTTTTAAGCTGACTGAGTTTGTGCCGCTGTGGGACGAAGAAACCGGGATGTTAAAAGCCGGAATCCGGTTTTGGAGCCTTGACTGGAATCACAAGCCCGTTACGGTTGTACTGTATGAGGAAGATGGTTATACGAAGCTCCGCACAAAGGGGGACAATACTGCAATGGAATTGCAGATCATCGAACCAAAACGGGCTTACAAACAGAAGATTTCCTCAAGCGTTGCCGAAGGGGAAGTGGTAGTTGATGAAATCAATTATTCCAAGTTCCCGATTGTCCCGCTTTGGGGAAGCCGGAAGCATCAGTCAACCCTTGTGGGAATGAGGGGAAAGCTTGATGCATTTGATTTGATCTGTAGCGGATTTGCTGACGATTTGCAGGACTGTGCAGAAATCTATTGGATTCTTGAAAACGATATGGGGGACGGGGATGTTGACCTCGCAAAGTTCCGGGATAAGCTGAAGCTGAACCATATTGCGAATATTGATGGCAATAATACAAAGATCACGCCTTACACGCAGGAGATTCCAACAGCCGCCCGGACTCAGTTCCTTACCGAAATTAGGAATCAGATCTATGAGGATTTCGGGGCGTTGGATGTGCATACTGTAGCCGCAGGAGCAACCAATGATCATATTGATGCCGCCTATCAGCCGATGGATGAGGAAGCGGACGATTTTGAAATGCAGATCATTGAAACCCTGACTCAGATTCTTGAGCTAATGGGAATTGATGATACACCCATTTTCAAGCGTAACCGGATTTCCAATCAGGCTGAACAGACAAATATGGTTTTGATGGCGGCAGACCACTTGGACGAAGAAACGATCCTCAACAAGCTCCCCTTCATCACGGTTGATGAGGTGCAGGATATTCTTGCCCGGAAGATGGCTGAAAATGATACCTTTGGAGCCGGGGTTGAACAGTTTGAGGAAGGAACGGAAGGTTTAGAAGGGGCTGAAGCCTGATGGATATCGCAGAGAGGGCAACAAAGGAGCGGTATAGGATCGTCAGAAAACGGCTCCGGGAAATCTATGGGCAAGCCGGGAAAGAGGTCAAGCGGAAGTTCGATGAATACACAGCCCGGTTTCTGAAAGAGGATGCCCGGAGGAAAGCAATGGTTGAAGCCGGGGAGATGACTGAAGCCGCATACAAGAAATGGCGAAAAGGGCAAGTGTTCATCGGCAAACAATGGAAGTCAAAGATTCAAGACATTTCGGATACGATGGTTCATGCAAACGAGGAAGCCGCAAGGCTTGTGAACGGGGAACGGCTGAACGTGTTCCGGGATGCAATGAATTATTCCTTGTACAAGCTCGAAAGAACGCTTGGAATCAGAACCACCTTTTCCCTTTATAGTCGGCAAGCTGTTTCTGATCTGATTAAAGATAATCCTCAACTCCTGCCGGAATGGAAGATCAACGAAAAGAAAGATTATATTTGGAATTACAACAGGGTCAGGAACAGCATTACGCAAGGGATCATCCAAGGGGAATCTATCCCGGACATATCTAAACGGCTTGCGGAAGGATTGCAGACAGGAAATGATGAAAAGATGAACCTGTTTGCAAGAACCGGGATGACCGGGGCGCACAATGCCGGAAGACAGCACATGGCAGAGGAAGCGGAAGCGGAAGGGATTGAAACCTATAAACAATGGATTGCATCCCTTGACAACCGAACCCGTGATACCCATCAAAGACTGGATGGGCAGATCGTGAAAGCATCTGAGCCGTTTGTGATTGATGATATGGAGATCATGTTTCCGGGTGATCCTTCTGCACCTCCCGAACTGGTTTACAACTGCCGCTGTTCCATGAAGGAAGTTTATTCCAAAGTCCCTCAGAAACGGGAGCGGAGAGCATACCGGGAAGTCATTGACGATAAGGGGAAGGTTCACCGGGAATCTTATATAACAACCGTAACGAACTTCCAAGAATGGAAGGAAGCCGGGGGATTAAGCTATGAAAACTGGCAGAGGAAACGGCGGTGATTAAATGGATGCATCCTTTACAAGCCATGTGGACGAATGTAAGAAGAAAGTGCAGGAAGCAGTTGAAAGAGGATTGCGGAAGGTTGGAGCTACAATAGCCGGATACGCCGCAGATTTAGCCCCGTATGATACGGGATTGCTTCGGAATAGCATTACCTTTGCCATATCAGGCGAAGCCCCGGAAAAGACGGAATACAAGGCAGAACACGGAACGGGGAAAGGCTTTTATAGGGGAACGGCAGACCAAGAGCCGGATAATCAAAAAGCCGTATTGATTGGGACAAATGTGCAGTATGCCCCATATCAGGAACTTGGCGCACCAAATGCCCATGTTCCCCCGTCCCCGTTCCTCCGTCCGGCAGTCGAAAACCATCGGGCTGAAATCAATAAAATCATGGAAGAGGAATTGAAAAAGGCATAATTCAGCTTTGTTTTATGAAAAAGCCGCATTTTCAGCTTTAATTGATTGCGGCTTTTTTTATTGATTTTTATACTGAAAGCAGAGCGAAGAACTGCTCTTATTACATACTCCGTAGGGCGAAGCAAAGCCCCGAAGAAATGGGAGGAAAAGACATGGCGTTTACCCGGAATTTTTTGAAATCGACAGGGCTTTCTGACGAGCAGATTTCTGCCGTGATGGAAGAACACGTTGCGGTAACTGATGCGCTGAAGAAAGACAGGGACACTTACAAGGAACAGGCGGCAACGATTCCTGATTTGCAGAAGCAGATTGAGGGATTCAAGGACGGCGAGGATTGGAAATCCAAGTATGAAGACGCTAAAAAGGCGTTTGACGATTTCAAAAAGGAACAGACCGCCAAGGAAACCGCTAACAAGATTAAGGCTCAGTATAGGAAACTCCTGATTGAAGAGAAGATCGGTGAGGAATGGGCTGACCGGATTCTGAAACTGGAAGATTTCAGCGGCATGGAACTTGATGCTGAAGGGAATCTGAAAGACGTTGACGGTTTGAGAGCCAAGATTCAGAAGGAATACGGGGATTATAAGACCACCACCACTATTAAGGGCGCACAGGTTGATAATCCTCCTGCCGGGAAGAACACCATGACCAAAGCTGAAATTATGGCAATTAAGGACACATCCGCAAGGCAGAAAGCTATTGCGGAGCATCTCGACTTATTCGGGAAAGGAGTATAAAAAATGCCTGCTACGAACGTTGAAACCCTGACCAATCCCCGTGACAATCTGCCGAATGTCTATACCAACATCACGGCTCGGGAGATTGATTTCGTTACCCGGTTTGGTCAGAACTGGGAAGCCCTGAGAAACATCCTTGGTATTATGCGCCCCATCCGTAAGGCTCCCGGCTCCCGGCTTGTGAGCTATACGGCTTCTGTTGCGCTTGAGTCCGGTGCTGTTGATCCCGGTGAGGTCATTCCTTATTCCAAGGCTACTATTACTGAAGCCGCAAAGGGTGACCTTGAAATTGAAAAGTATGCCAAGGCTGTCCCGATTGAGGATGTTGCGAAGTACGGAGCCACAATTGCAGTTGAGAAATCCGATGAAGCTTTCCTCAATCAGCTTCAGACCGGAGTTCTGACCCGGTTCTATACTTTCCTCAATACCGGAAGCCTGACCGGAGCCGCTTCCACTTGGCAGATGGCTCTTGCAAAGGCGAAAGGTGCTGTCATTGACAAGTTTCAGAAGATGCGGAAAACCGTGACCGAGGTTGTGGGCTTCGCCAACGTGCTTGACTTCTATGAGTATCTCGGAGCCGCTGACATTACGGTTCAGACCCAGTTTGGTCTGACCTATGTTCAGAACTTCATGGGTTATTCCACGCTGTTCCTGCTGTCTGAGCCTGATATTGCCCGTGGAGCCGTGATTGCTTGCCCGGTTGAGAATATTGACCTGTATTACATTGATCCTAATGATGCGGAGTTCCGTCAGCTTGGATTGGATTACACCGTACAGGGCGAAACCAACCTGATCGGCTTCCATGCCAATGGCAACTACACCACCGCTGTCGGTGAATCCTTCGCCCTGATGGGTATGGCTCTGTGGGCTGAATACCTTGATGGTATTGCGGTTGTGGATCTTGGTACGGAGTCCTTCACCGCTGTGTCCAGTCCTGCTTCTGGTGCGAATCCTGCCGCTCTGAAGTATTACGAAAAGGATTCCAACAACCAGTATTTCCGTTCCACGGATACCACGGTTGGTAGCGGCAAGACCTATTACACCCGTACTGTCACTCCTCCGAGTGCCTGATAGGGAGGGCGTTTGATGTATAAGGTGGTCAAAGCTTTCACGGATATGCAGGACGAAAACCATGTGTACAACGTGGGTGATGATTATCCTAGGAAGGGAGCAACCGCTACTGATGAGCGGATTGCGGAACTTTCCGGGAATCATAACAGGGTCGGCTGTCCGCTGATTGTGAAGGAACCCCCGAAGACTCGGAGAACCGCTAAGAAGTAAGGAAGGAGGGGAAGAGGATGCTTCAAGAGGTGTTGGAATATGTCCGTAATCGGTTTGTGAGATCATATCATGAGGGGACATATACGATTCTTGATGGCTCTCTTCCCCTTGATTTTGTGAAAGACGGTCAGCGTATTTGGATCACAGGTTCCGATCTGAATGATGGTATCTACACCTATCATGACGGCGGTTTGATCACGGATGACGATGACAAAGAAGAGGCGGGGCTTCGGGACGAAACATTTGCGGGATGCGTTTGTGCGCTTGCCGTTCCTCCTGCGGTGATCGCACTCACCGAAGAGATCAAAACGTGGGTGGAAAAGAACTCCAAAGCCGTGAACAGCCCTTTTCAGAGTGAATCCTTTAATGGGTATTCATATTCACTGAAATCGGGTAGCGGTCAGGGGGACGGAGCCGGACAGGTTGGATGGCAAAATATATTCGGCAACAGGCTGAACAGATGGAGGAAAATCTGATGAGTCTGCTTGATGAATATACCGTTGAATGCGTCCTGCTGACAAAGGTTCGGACGGATGATCCAACAGGTGGATACAATCTCTCATGGCAGGAATCTTCGCATTTCAATGCGGCATGGGAGTTTATGTCTGCGCCGGAAGTCACGGTTGCGGAGCAACAGGGAGTCAGCCGGGTTTATCGGATCTATGTTCCCCGGACTCTTGACCTTGATTATCATGAGGTTTTCAGACGGACGGACACGGGAGATACTTACCGGGTTACAAACCCCGGTCTTGACCGAAAAACCCCATTGACAAGCCAACTCGACCTCCGGTTGATTGAGGTTGAAAAATGGGACTTGATAGGGGCTGAAAATGCTTAACACAGCAAAGGCTCTGAAAAGCTTCTTTTCCGGTTTCGGATTGGAAGCATACACGGTTGATTCTGTTCCGGAAGATGTGGATTTGCCTTACATCTCCTACTCCCTTTCGGAGCCGGAATGGAATCAAAAGGCTACGCTATATGCACAGGTTTGGGATAGAAGCAGAAGCAACGCCTTTATCATTGGGAAAGCCGATGAGATTGTGCAAGCAATCGGAGTCGGCATCAGGATACCGATTGACGGGGGATATTTAGTGATATATCCCGAATCTCCGCTGACTCAGCTAATGACGGATGGAGATTACAGGTCTGTATATATCAACCTGTCAATCAATGCTTATCATGTACCGGGGATTTAACCCGGAGAAAGGATGATGAAAAATGGGTGCGCCCGGATTAACTTCCCCCATTCGCACGGAAGCTTTTCAAAAGCTTCAGCTTAATGCCGGAATCTTCCTTGCCGGGTTTGATCATTCGCAAGTGGCTGATGCGACCGCCTTAAAAACGGCTATTGCGTCGGCTGTTCAAGCGAAAACAGGTGTTCTCGGTGTGACCCGTGGTGGCGGTTCTTTTACTGCCACAAGGGAGATCAGAACTCCCGAAGTGGACGGCATGAGATACCCCTTCAAGGGAGCCGATTTTGTTGACTCCATTGATGCCTATCTTTCCGGCACTTTGCTTGAAGCCACTCCCGAAAACTTCAAGCGGCTGATGGGGCAGGCTGACATGGTGACTTCCGGCAAAAAGACCACGATCACAATGCACACGGCTGTTGATCCCGAAACGGATTATATTGAAAAGCTGTGTTGGATCGGTGACCTTGCGGACGGACGGTTGGTGCTGATTGAGCTTGACAACGCTTTCAACACAACGGATTTCTCCTTGACCTTCACGGATAAGGGAGAAGGAACCATGACATTTGAGTTCCATGCCCGTCAGGATAACGTGGCAGACTATGATGAAGCCCCGTTCCGGGTTATCTTCTTCGATCTGCCTACCTAAGACCCGTTCAATAGGGGGAGGGGACAATCCCCTTCCCCGTTTTTAATAACAGGAGGGAACGATGAATTTAAACGAAATGAACATGGATCAGGCTTCTGATGCCGCCATCAGGATTAGTTCCGCAATCAGCTTCGCTTTGGAAGATAAGGAGGTCAAGGCTTTAATTGACGATATCTCTGCAACTGGGTCTGATGTTGAAATCCTTGATTGGATTCCTAAATTCCTTCCGAAGATTGTTGCTTGTCTGCTTAAAAGACACCGTGAAGCGTTATATGAGATTGTGGGTGCGCTCACTCAGAAAGACTCTTCGGAAGTCGGAAAGATGAACGCCGGGGAAGTTATCAAAGTTCTGAAGGAGAATTGGAGCGTTTTAACGGGTTTTTTTACTGTTTAAAGCCGCTTGAAGTTTCGGATAGGGAAATTATCATCCGAATCCTTACAAGGGACGGATGGCACGGTTTTCGGGCTTTGACGGTGCTTCTCAAGAAAGAGAAGGAAAATACAGTATGGAGGGACTACACGGCAACCACACTTTGGATGATCGGGAAAGCCTTGGTCAAGGATAATTGGGAATTGCCGTTATATATTGATCTGATTTACCCGGAGAAAAAGGATACACGAACGGCTGAACAGATCAAGAGGGACATTGTGGAAAGGTTGACAACATGACTCTATTTGAACTTGTGGCAAAGATCACAGCGGATTCAACTGAATTTGATTCTGCTGTCGTGAAAGCGGAAAAATCAGGCAAAAATCTGAAAGATTCGCTTTCTGCCAATATGGGCAAGATCAAGACCGCAATCGTTGGAGCCTTGTCTGTTGCCGCAATCAAAAAGGGAATTGACAAGGTTATTGACCTTGCAAACGCTGTTTCGGTTGCCGGGGATCGGATTGATAAACAAAGTCAGGTTCTCGGACTTAGCCGGAAAGCCTATCAGGAATGGGATTATATTTTAGGGCAAAACGGGGCTTCCATTGACAGCATGAATGTTTCCATGAAAACGCTGAACAGTACGATTTTGAGCGCAAAGGATGGAAACAAGGAAGCCAAAGATTCTTTTGCACAATTGGGCGTTGGAATCCATGAACTTGAGAATTTGTCCGTTGAAGATCAATTTGAAGCCGTTGTCAGGGCTTTTCAGAGGATGCCAGCCGGAGCCAATAAATCAGCCCTTGCGGTCAAGCTGTTTGGCAGACAGGGCATGGAACTGCTCCCCCTGTTGAACCAGTCCGAAACAAGCATTGATGAATTGCGGAAGAGGGCTGAAGAGCTTGGGCTGATCATGTCGGATGAAGCCGTGGATGCATCCGTTGTCTACGGTGATTCTTTGGATGATCTGAACCGGACAATGAACGGTCTCCGATATAGCATCGGAGCGAAGTTCCTTCCGATCTTGACAGCCGGAATCCAAAAACTGACGAATTTCGTTGGAAGATTAAGCAAGGCTTTCCAAGAGAACGGCATTAAAGGCGTTATTGATGCTCTGAGCGAAAGTGCAGGAAACTTCATTGAAAAGCTCAAGAATAGTGACAATCCCGTCTTGCAGATTGTTGGGAAAAGCCTTGAAGCGGTCAAGAACGTGTTTGACTGGATTATCGAACATCAAGACCTCGTCATTGGGGCTGTTGGAGGAATTATTGCCGCCTTTGCTGTTACGAAGATTGTCACTTTCGTTACATCTCTCAACCCATTGACGGTTGTTTTTACTCTGATTGCCGGAGCAATCGGGCTTGTTGCAACTAATTGGGATAAGATCAAGGATTGGATTGGAAAGGCATGGGATACAACCGTTTCCTTTGTTTCTGAAGGTTGGGAAGCCGTAAAAGGGGCTTTTGATACTGTTTCAAGTTGGGTGGGTGAAAAGGCAAACAATATCAAGATTGCATTCACCGCAACCGTTGCAAGCTGGATCACAAAAATTGACGAATGGCTTAAAGGAACCGGAATTAAGGATATTGTCCTTGACTTCGGCGCAACCTTGGCAACGTGGATCAAAACAATTGGCGGTTGGTTGGACGGAACCAAAGCAACGGAGTTTACGCTTTCGATTGGAGCAACGGTTAATGAATGGATTCAGCGCATTTGGGATTGGATAACGAACGGCGTTGATATTGTTGTTAATTTCTTGGGAAATATGTTTGGCGGCAATCCCGGAAATTCCGAATATGACGGATGGGAACAGGAACAAGGTACGGGTGGCCCTCCCGGCTCTCATACTTGGGAAGTCCCGGCTCACAATGCAAAGGGCTTGTGGAATGTTCCCACGGATGATTACTTGACCCGTTTGCACCGGGGTGAAATGGTCTTGAATGCATCACGGGCAAGGGATTACAGACAGGGCTCGCCGGGAATTGATATGGCTCAGCTTGTTTCCGGTGTGGTTGGTGCAATCCGACAGGGCATGGACGGAGCCGAAGTCAATTCTTACCTTGATGGCAAGGGCGTTTCCGGTAACGTGAACAGAAGAACTCTGAATCAGATTAAGGCAAGGAGGTTTGCGACATGATTTCAAGGTACGAAGCTACGCTTGACGGAGTTGCGCTGACCTCCCTTTCACCGTCAATCCTGATAACGGATATACAGTATGACGAGCCGGGGCGTAGGCGTGAAACCTTCGTCCCGGATAAAACCGAGGGTGGCAGGATTGTCAGAACCTACAAAGAGAAAGCGAAGGTTCATATTCTCTTTCAAATCCGGGCTTACGAAACCATAATGCGGCAGACAATCTGTCAGGCTATTTGCGCTTGGGCAAGGGATGGGAAAATGCTCCAAGTATCGGATAGACCCGGACAAAGGCTGATGTGCGTATGCTCTGAGATGCCGACTGTAACGAGTGCATTGAGGTGGACAGATCCACTCACAATCGGTTTTGAAGCCCACAATCCCCCGTACTGGCAGGAAGATGCAGAAACCAAGTTGACTTTGACGGGATCAAATGTTGCCGGAACCTTGGTTGTACCGGGGAGCGCACCGGATACAGTTGTTGAAGC
>Ga0256405_10006945_pt1 | contig 17541 bp, 12 predicted proteins | sample RumenRJG_02DNA_FD_189096 | JGI IMG/M metagenome (GOLD analysis project Ga0256405, IMG submission 189096) | Bovine rumen microbial communities from Lethbridge, Alberta, Canada - RJG_02 | ecosystem: Host-associated > Mammals > Digestive system > Stomach > Rumen | place: Canada: Alberta...
CAGCAGTTATTTTTTGTGCTATCAAGGGTGGCGTCCGGCTACCTCAACCTATATATCTGCAATTTTCAAGGTTCATCTGAGCCTATTTTTTATACCCAGTTTTTTTCATAGATCATTTGACACTATCCGCTTTTTCCATTATACAAAAAAAAGCTGCCATTCTCTAGATTGAGAATGACAGCAATTCTTGAGATTCACCAAATTTGGGCGCACTTTCTAGTTCTATCGTTTATTTGTTGATTTGGAACTCATATGCGGTATTATAAGTAGCCACATACAGCGTATCTCCCTCGATTTCGAACTGTGCAGGCGCAGAGTTCACAGGCATCTGGTCTACCACATCGCCGGTGAATCGATCTAATAGATAGATATAATCCGGTTCTTCGGTAAATCCATAACCGCAGATAATAGTATCATCTACGATTTGGAAGTTTGCAGCACCAGCTACCATAGGCTCACTTCTAAAGAGCAGCTTTCTTTCAATCAGATCATACGCCACAATATAGTTTGACTTAGGCTCTTCTGAAGCATAACCGGCATGTCCCACTTCTGCATAAAGGATATCCCCTACTATCTTTGCGTATTTTAAATACTCTGTAGAATGTGAAGTATAGCCTTCCTTTTCATCCGGTCCATTACACAAGGTATAGAAATCCAAATCGTATAACAAGTCATCTGTCTGGATGTCATATATGTATAGGGAATTATACATATAGTCGTATTCTACCGTATTTCCAAACATATACTCATAATTTTCATCTTTGTAGTCATGGCCTACCTGGGCAAATCCATGCTGTGCACACCAAGCTTCTGTGTCAAGCCAATCAGATTCATCCTCTTTCGTCACATTCAATGAGACATACTTATTTGCTGCCGTCTGGCCATCAGCCACGTATTTATCAAAGGTAGGATTCTCGATATTGGCATGCTGCTCCGGAGCTTCTTCCTCCTGGGTTGGGATGATGGTGTCTGTATCTCCATCCTTCTCCTCCACCATTTTTTCCACATCCGGTTTCTCAGATAATCTGTATTCCTCTTTGATTAAATCTGGATAGTCCTTGTATGACAAAGTCACTTCCATATAACCGGTAGCATAGCTGGCAATTTCATAAGGAGAAAACTCGATATACAGTCCTTCTTCATTAATCACCCAGGTATAGGAATCCTCATCAAATTTATACTGGAAAGGATCCGTTTCTGTGCTATCTTCCCCCGGATAGAAATACAGATCAATTTCTTCCATGGCATCGGGATTTGCTTTTTCCATGGCAGTACGAACATTGGCTGCAAAGTTTTCCTGATCTGCTATTACATCCTGGATACTGATTTCATTACCAGTCTGAGGGTCAAAATTTATGCTGGTAGCACCATGATTGGGGTGTGCACCACCTGCATCATCATAAAAAGCAGTTTTGATGGTAAACAGTTTTTCATCTGCTCGCTCTATAGAAACGTTCAGCTGGCTTGTGTATTCGACTTCGTAGTCTCTTTCATCTTCTAATTTCCAGGCACCATACTCTGCTACTGTTTCTTTGGTTTCCTCATTCCATCCCATATTTAGGCTGGCAATTTTGGACCACAGTCTAGGATACTTATCCTGATACTCTTGGCTAAACTGGATTTCCGGATAATTACCTGTAGCTACAACCTTACTGTCGTACATGCACTCAATACCATGATTGATAATCGTAATGGGCGTCTCTGTAGTAGCCTCTTCTACTTTTTGTGTCTCTTCTGTAATATCCGTTTCAAAAGAAAGACCTTGTTCTTTCTCTTCTTTTTGATTGCCGCATCCTGTTAGCAACATAGATGCTACCAAGGCTCCGGTTAATGTGATTGTTATACTTCTTGCTTTCATTTTCATTCCTCCAAACTTATACCATTATATCACAGGGAGGAATTTTCACGCGTATAAAAAAAGGGACCACTCCAAATGGAGTGATCCCTAAATCAATTATGAAGAAAAATATAAAGTATTAGCCAATTGATTATTTTACTTCTGCATACATGAAGTATTTAGTACCGAAGATAGTAGCATAGATACCATCTACGTTTGTCTTCTGCATGTACAGATCGTTGTAGTAGTAAATCGGAACTACTGCACCGGTAGCCATCAGCATATCTTCTGCTTCGTGCATCATCTTTTCACGTGCAACTAAATCAGTTTCAGCTTTGATCTTGGTTATAAGTTCATCGTATTTAGACCAATCTGGAGCTGCACTTGTAGGATTTACACCAAACTGAGGATCGTTGTTACCGGAGTTAGATGCAAACATTTCAAGCATATTGATAGGGTCATCATAGTCTGCTAACCAACCTTCACGAGCAACGTCGAAGTTACCGTTCTTACGGTCATTTAAGAATGTCTGCCAGTCTTCCTGCTGGATATCCATCTGAATACCTACAGTAGCTAAATCCTGCTGAATAGCCTGTGCAATAGCTACGTGACCGGAACCATCATTTGTCAAGTAAGTGATGGAAAGTGGTGTAGAATCGGAAAGCATGTTGTTTTCATCGAATTCATAACCAGCTTCTTTTAACAAAGCTACAGCATCATCAATGCTGGTATCCAGTGCATAGTAACCATCTTCTACAGGGAAGGTGTAATCTGCATCGTTAGCTTTGAATTCGCCGCCGTGCCCATCGCTCATGCCTGCTGGGATGTAGCTGGTAGCTGGCTGCTGATTTGTCTGGCCAATGTTTTCTACGATGTAATCACGATCGATCAGGTAGTTAAATGCGAGACGCATAGCATTTGCCTGCTCAGGTGTCTTACCATCGAAGAGTTTGGAGTTTACGTTAAATGCAACATAGTAGGTACCTAAGTTCTCAGCTACCTTGAAATCAGGCTGCTCTTTCAGAGTAGAGATTTCATCATTAGGTACAGAATCGATATAGTCTAAGTCCCCTGCGTTGTAAGCAGCAAGAATAGCTGTATCATCAGCACTTAACATGAAGTGTAATTCTTCTAATTTAACATTGTCTGCATCATAGAAGTTAGGGTTCTTTACATATACCATGGATTCATCATGGTTCCACTCTTTCAGTGTGAAAGCACCGTTGGATACGAATCCAGCTTCCATAGCCCAAGCACCAGGGTTGGTTTCCCAATCAGGAGCAGCTTCTACAGCGAACTGTGGAACAGGCATAAATACAGGGAATGCTAAAAGGCTCATCATGTATGGGCAAGGAGCGGTCAGGTTCCAAGTAATGGTTTTGCCGTCTTCGCTTGCTGTTACATCCAGTTCATCACCATTTCTAGCGAAAAGATCGAACAGGTAGCCATAGTCAGAAGCTGTTTTAGGATCAGCTGCTCTCTTCCAAGAGTACTCGAAATCCTTTGCAGTTAATTCTGTACCATCAGACCATTTCAGACCATCTTTCATGGTTACAGTATAGGTAAGACCATCTTCACTTACTTCTGGTTCTCCATCAGCAAGTGCAGGTACGATAGATCCGTCCTCAGCGGAAGTATACAAACCTACGAAGCTGTTGGATGCAAGGCAAGCACCATCAACAGAAGAGTTGAGGGCTGGATCCAAGTGATCTGGTTCACTTGCCAGGCAAAGTCTAAGTACGTTAGATGGATTACCGGATGTCTCTGCCTCAGCTGCAGGAGCATCTGCGGTTGTTTCTGCGCTAGCATCAGCAGCAGGTGCTGTATCTGCAGGAGCAGCTGTAGAGCCGCAACCGGCAAGTAAAGAAACTGCCATTGTGCCAGCAAGTAAAGTTGCTGTCAACTTTTTCATAATGTTTTCCTCCTTTTTAGGAAAAATGAATTTTTATAATGACGGATATTGTCCGTTATTACCGTTTCACTTTAGTTACAATGATTACTTCTTATTTGTTATGACATGCCACCATGTGTCCATTGCCTCTATCTGTCAGACTTGGGCATTCCTTTTCGCACTGCTCTGTCGCATAAGGACAACGTGTACGGAATGGACATCCGGAAGGCATATTCAGAGGGCTTGGTACATCTCCCTCTAGGATGATACGTTTGCTCTGTTTTGCTTTATTTGGATCCGGAATCGGAACAGCAGACAAAAGGGACAATGTATATGGATGAATAGGACTATTGTTCAGTTCATCTGCATCTGCTATCTCTACGATTCTTCCCAGGTACATAACTGCAATACGCTGAGAAATGTGATGTACAACCAAAAGGTCATGCGCAATGAAAAGATATGCTACACCAAGTTTTTCCTGGAGTTCCTCAAACATATTGATAACCTGCGCCTGAATGGACACATCCAGTGCGGATACCGGCTCATCACACACAATGAACTTTGGATTTACCGCAAGGGCTCTGGCGATACCGATACGCTGTCTCTGTCCGCCGGAAAACTCATGGGCATAACGTGTTGCATGCTCTGCGTTCAATCCTACCAGTTCCATCAGCTCCAAGATTTTATCTCTTCTCTCCCCTTTGGAATTGTACAGTTTATGCACATCCAAAGGCTCCCCGATAATATCCTCTACTTTCATACGAGGGTCCAAAGAAGAATATGGATCCTGGAAAACCATCTGCATTTCTTTACGAAGTCTGGTGATATTGGAATCTGTTACTAATTCCCCGTTGAAACGGAACTCTCCGCTTGTAGGTTTGTATAAATGAAGAAGTGTACGGCCAACTGTAGTTTTACCACATCCACTTTCTCCAACCAGACCAAGTGTCTCGCCAGGTTTGATATTAAAGCTTACACCATCTACTGCTTTCAATGGTACGCTTTTGAATAATCCCGTTTTAATAGGGAAATACTCTTTTAAATCTTTTACCTCTACTAAGTATTCACTATTAGCCATTTGCCTGTTCCTCCTCTAGCTGTCTTTTTACATTCAACCAGCAGGATGCATAGTGTCCGTCAGGCATTTCCATTTCCTGCGGTACTTCCTCCAGGCAAATCTTCATGGCATTCTCACATCTGGTGCAGAATGCACAGCCCTTAGGCATATTTAAAAGGTTAATTGGAGTACCACCGATTGGCACCAATTTTTCCTTCATATTATCTACGTTCGGAATAGAACGAAGAAGTCCTTTGGTATATTCGTGACATGGTCTGTAGAAAATATCCTCCGCAGTACCACGCTCACATACTCTACCGCCATACATCACGATGATTTCATCACACATGGTAGCGATAACACCCAGGTCATGGGTAACCAGGATGATAGCCATTCCCAGTTTTTTCTGCAAATCAGCCATCAGCTCCAAAATCTGTGCTTGGATAGTAACATCAAGAGCTGTGGTAGGCTCATCTGCAATGAGGATATCCGGCTCGCAAGCAAGTGCCATGGCAATCATAACCCTCTGTCTCATACCACCGGATAATTCGTATGGATACTGATTCACACGTTTTTCAGGTTCGTTTACACCTACCATAGTCAGAAGCTCAATACTTCTTTCTGTAGCGGCTTTTTTTGTTTTTCTTTCAGTGTGAAGCATGATTGCTTCGTTTAATTGAGATCCGATTGTAAAGGTCGGATTCAAACTTGTCATAGGATCCTGGAAGATAATGCTACATTTATCTCCACGGAAATCTCTCATTTCCTTTGGTGTGAAATCCAGAATATTTTTTCCTTTGTATAAAATCTCGCCATCTACGACTTTGCCGGTGTCCGCCAAAATCTGCATGATGGAATAAGCGGTAACGCTCTTTCCGGAACCGGACTCGCCTACGATACCGAGGATTTTGCCTTTTGTCAGGTTGAAGGATACGCCGTTTACCGCACGTACTTCACCGGAATCTGTAAAGAAAGAAGTATGTAGGTTCTTTACAGTCAGAACAGCATTTTCGTTATTCTGACGAACCTTCTCTTCTACATCTATATTTGCCATAGTTAATCTCCAATCTACCTTGCAGTCTAATTATTTTCTAAGTTTTGGATCGAATGCGTCTCTCAGTCCGTCTCCAAGTAAGTTAAATGCCAATACAATCAACACGATCATGACTGCCGGGAATACAAGCTTATATGGATAAGACTGCATACCGGAACGAGCCGCACTGGCAAGGCTTCCTAAGGAAGGCATCGGAAGTGCTACACCAAGTCCGATGAAACTTAGGTAACTTTCTGTAAAGATTGCGGACGGAATCTGCAATGCTGCCGCGATGAAGATTACACTAATACAGTTTGGTAATATATGGCTGCGAATAATACGCCAAGGCTTTGCACCGATAGCTCTGGCAGCCAGTACATATTCGTTTTCTTTGATGGTAAGCACCTGACCACGCACCAGACGTGCCATGCCTACCCAGTATAAAAGGCCAAATACGATAAACATGGAAACCATGTTGGTTCCTAGTCTATGTAAAATTGGAAATGTATCTAATTGAAGTGTCTCTCTTAGCACCACAGATAAGAGGATAATAATCAGCATTTCCGGTAGTGAATAGATGATATCCACGATTCGCATCATCACCATATCCACTTTGCCTCCGGCGTACCCCGATATAGAACCGTAAATAACACCGATGATAACTACCATAACCGCTGCAACAACACCTACCAGGAAAGATACTCTGGTGCCATATACCACACGAATGAAGTAGTCTCTGCAAAGTTCGTCAGTTCCCATGATATGTGGGAATACCTTGCCGCCCTGCTCGATGTATTTGGTTTCTAATTTAGAATATTCAAACGGTGCAAGGTTTGCTGCGGATTTATCACGCTTACCTTCTACTGTAATAATCTGTTCGTAACTATAAGGTACAAACTTTGGTGCAAATACCATCATCAGGATGACCAAAATCAATACGATGATACTGCCAACTGCCAGTGGATTCTTCATGAGTTTTCTCATACCATCTTTAAAGAAGGTAACGGATTCGCTCATGACATCCTGCTGTTTCTTTTCATCATCAGTTGCTTTTTCAAATTTAGATAAATCAATCTGCAAGCTCAAAGGATTTTTCTTTGGCATTGCCATGTTGTTATTCTCTGTTGCCATTTCTACTCCCGCCTATGTCTTATTCAAATTTAATTCGTGGATCTACAATCTTGTAAAGAATATCGCAAATCAGGTTCATGATTACCATCAAAGTTGCCAGGAAAATGGTGGTTCCCATAATCATGGTGTAATCACGTTTTGTAATACAATCTACGAATTTAGATCCCAGACCACCGATGGTAAAGATTTTCTCTATTACCAAACTACCTGTTAAGATACCCGCTGTCATAGGACCCACATAGGTAATAACCGGGATAAGTGAATTACGAAGTGCATGCTTGAAAATAACTTTCAAAGCAGGTACACCTTTTGCTCTTGCTGTACGAATATAATCCTGACCCAACACATCCAGCATACTGGTCTTTGTCAGTCTGGTGATGTAAGCCATAGGATACAAAGATAATGCAATGACCGGTAATACGATGTTCTGCTCTTGTACACTAAACACCGGCACCCATTTGAGTTTCAAACAAAAAATCAAAAGCAGCCAGGAACCAAGTACGAAACTTGGCATCGCTGTGGCCAGCGTGGAGAAGAATACAATCAATCGATCCGGTAATTTATTTCGCATCAATGCTGCGATACTACCAAAGATGATACCGAAAATCAGGGCTACGATTACTGCTCTAATACCAAGTTTTGCAGAGATTCCAAAGGATTCAAAAATCGTAGTCTTAATGTCACGACCTGTGGTAAGGCTGACACCCATATCTCCATGAAGAAGATTTCTCATATAGTAGTAAAACTGAACCGGAACCGGTTTGTCCAAATTATATCTGGCATTCAAAACCTCCAGCACCGCTTCTGTCTTCGCTTTCTCACCATTAAATGGACCACCCGGTATCGCGTTCATCGCAAAAAAGGTAATGGCGCAAATAATGAAAAGAGAAACAATTGCAAGTCCAATTCTTTTCAGTACATACTTCAGCATTTTCATCAGCTCCTAAACTTTTGTAAGTGGCTTACCTGTATCGTTTTCGTAAACTTGTATTCCTGTATACAACTAAGCTTGAATCAATTCTATCCCCCTTCTATATCCTTGTCAAGAATATTTCACAACTTTTACATGAAAAAGATTCATTTTAACTTCGGTGTTTAGATTAAAATTGTTCAAAAAGGTTAAAAATAATCAAAAAAAATCAATTATGAACAATTTTTCGTGTTCATAATTGATTTTAGGTTCCAAAAATACATTTTAAATTGTGTCAAAATTGCATGTAAGCAAAATACAATCTTTTTACTTTGCCTACCGGATGTCAAAAATTACAGATTTTCTATCTGCCAATCAATGGGCGTACAGCCATTTGCCTGCAAGAATTCATTTGCTTTACTAAAGTGCTTGCAACCAAAGAACCCTCTGTAAGCAGATAAGGGGCTTGGATGAGGTGCCGTCAAGATCAGGTGCTTGGGATTATTCAGCATTTTCATCTTAGATTGTGCCGGTTTTCCCCACAGCATATATACAATCGGTCTATCCTGCTCATTTACTTTTTCGATAATCGCATCAGTAAAATGCTCCCAGCCTTTACCCTGATGAGAATTTGGTTCATGGGCTCTTACCGTCAGAACCGTGTTCAAAAGTAAAACCCCCTGCTCAGCCCATTTGGTCAAATATCCGTTATTAGGTATATAGCAACCTAAATCCGAGTTTAGTTCCTGGTAAATATTCTTCAAAGAAGGTGGTGCCTCTACACCGGGCTTTACGGAAAAGCATAATCCGTGGGCCTGTCCCTCATTGAAATAGGGATCCTGTCCTAATATCAAAACTTTGACATCCTTTAACGGTGTCAAATGGAGTGCATTAAAGATATCCTCTGACGGGGGATAAATCACTCTACTGTTATATTCGTTCTTCACAAAACTGAACAGATTCTTATAGTAGTCTTTATGGAATTCGGCATCCAGTGCCGGTAACCAATCATTGTTTATCATTGCCATAGTTTATATTCTCACAGAGATGTCATTTTCTTTTAGATAAAGCTTCAAGTCTTTGATTTCCAATTCCTTATAGTGGAATAAGGATGCAGCCAGTGCTGCTTCGGCTTTTGCATCGTTGAATACATCCAGAAAATCTTCCTTACATCCGGCTCCACCACTGGCGATGACCGGTATCTTCACTGCTTCTGCCACACGTCTTGTAAGTTCCAGGTCGTAGCCATTCTTTGCGCCGTCGCAGTCCATACTGGTCAGCAAGATTTCGCCTGCACCAAGTCTCTCAGCTTCTTTGGCCCACTCAATGGCATCTAGACCCACATCAATTCTGCCACCATGTTTGTAGACATGCCAGCTGTCTTCGTAACGTTTGGCGTCAATAGCTACTACCACACACTGGCTACCGAATTTCTCAGCAGCTTCACTAATCAGTTTTGGATTATCTATGGCTGCAGAGTTCACAGCCACTTTATCTGCTCCCTCTCTTAATAGAAGCTTGAAATCTTCTACGCTTCTGATACCGCCACCTACTGTAAATGGGATAAATACCTGCTCGGCAACTTTACGCACCATATCTACTACAGTATTTCTGGCATCAGAAGATGCTGTAATATCTAGAAATACTACTTCGTCTGCACCGGCCTTATCATAGCCTGCCGCAACCTCCACCGGATCACCGGCATCTCTTAACTGCACAAAATTCACGCCCTTTACCACACGTCCATCTTTTACGTCCAGGCATGGAATAATTCTCTTTGTATGCATGTTTACTCCTTCTGTGTCTGATTTACGGGTTACTGCTATACATGCAAAAAGTTATCTAAAATCTGCATGCCCACGTCGGAACTCTTCTCCGGATGGAACTGGCAAGCAAAGACGTTTCCCTGTTCTACGGACGCATCTATTTTTACGCCATACTCTGTCTGTGCTTTCACGATACTACGGTTCTCCGCTTCCAAATAATAGGAATGAACAAAGTATACATAGGAATTTTCCGGTATACCCTTATAGAGCTTTCCTTCTGAAGGATAGGTAAGAGAGTTCCATCCCACATGCGGTACCTTTAAATCAGGAGCATCCGGAATACGTTTAATCTGCCCTTTACAGATGCCAAGACCTGGCACCCCCGGTGTCTCATCACTAGACTCAAATAATAATTGAAGTCCAAGGCATATGCCAATAAAAGGAACTTCTTTTTCTATTACCTGATGAATTACGGGAATCAGACCATACTGATTTAATTTGCCCATAGCATCGCCAAAGCTACCTACACCGGGCAGAACAACACGTTCTGCCCGATAGATATCTTCTGGATTTCTGGTAACAATCGTATCCGCACCTAAATGCTGAAAAGCTCGTTCTACACTTTTGATATTACCTGCATCGTAATCAAGTATTGCTATCACTGTCTTCCATCTCCTCTTCCGGCGGCAATTTATCCGGCAATTCTACCGGCTGTGTTTGCTCCGGTGCAGGCTGTTCTTCTTCTGCCTGTCCTTCTAGTTCTTCTTTGTATGCAGCATCATACAAGGAATCGTAATACTTCTGGCCTTCTTCTGTGTTTGGATCAATGTACTCTTGTCCATTTACAACTGCCTCGATTCGCAAAGTATAGACGTAATTGTCTTGTTCATGTGCGATATCCAAAGCATCTTGTTCGGACAAATTATAATTACTCAAAAGAAGATTCAAAATCTTATCGTACGCTTTTTGTAATCTATCCGTAATCAAGCTAAATGCTGTAAACTTCTGATCCTCTTCATACAAGGAAACACCTTCTACCAGATCATTCAAAGCCTCTCGCTCTTTGCCCATCTTTTTGTGATTTTCATAGGCTGTTACTTTACTTTCCATAGCAAGCGCTGCTTTTGCTCTTTGATAACGGATTTCGTCGCCTTCTTTTAACTTACGACCGGTAAAGAGTTCATATACCTCTTCATAATTATCATGTTCGAAAGCTCTTCTACCACTAACCAACTCAATATAGTTGATGCCAATGGTATTAATGAGCATGATAATTGCCAATAAGGTAGCTACAAAGGCTAAGCTGACAATAGTCTTTTTCTTTGGAAGTTTCTTGGCTGGTTCTTCCGGCTTTCCTTCTTCACCCTCAGGTTTTTCTTTTTTCTTCTTTTCCTTTTTGGGTTTTTTCTTCTTTTTGCCTTTGCCTTCTTCTTCCTCGCCTTCTTCTCCCTCTTCTCCTTCTTCGCCTTCGGCTTTCTCGCCTTTCTTACCTTTTTTCTTTTTCTCTTTTTTCTTCTTGGCTTTCTTACCCTTCTTGCCTTCTTCGCCTTCAGCAGGTGCTTCGCCGCCTTCCGGATTTTCTCCTTCAGCGCCTTCAGCAGGTGTCTCTTCCTCTTCTTCCTCGTCTTCTTCGAAGAGGAGATCCATAATCTTTCCTAAGAATCCTTTTTTCTTAATTGTTGAAGGTTCTACACCGGCAGCGGCCATAGCACTAGCAACCGCATCATCACCACCAGGTACTCCATCTAAATCGCCGATATCCGGTATGCCATCTAAAAGTTCATTTGCAGAATTGATGGCAGCCAGGTCTACCGCGATTTCACCTTCTGTAGGTGCTTTTGTTTCTTCTTCGGTTTTGTCTTTCTTCTTTCTCTTGAATAAAGATAATAAGCCACCTTTTTTCTTCTTCTTTTTCTCTTCCGGTGCTTCTACGTTCTCATCAACAGATACATCCTGCAATATCTCATGATTATCAGACATATTAAGCAGTTCTTCAATATCCGCTAAATTATCATCTCCCTGAATTGCTTCCTGAATCTTTGCATCATCTGCAGACAGCAATGCATCCATCTCGCCTTCAGAAACAGGAATATCGGAAGCAGAAGCTTCTGCCGTAGCATCCCCAATAGAATTCAGCATATCGGAAATCTGATCTTCGGACATATTTGAAACATCATCTGCTGTGACAGGTCCGCCTGTACTAGCAGGTGCATCCAAATCCGGAATATCCGGTATATCTGTAGCAACCGGTACATCCGGAATATCCGGGATGTCCGGAATTTCCGGCATATCCGGAATCGCATCTTCTGTGGCTCCTGTTGCAGCATTTTCTGCTCCATTCAGCATAGCCTCTATTTCTTCCGGTGTCATCATATGATTTGGATCATCATCAACCGCCGGAACTTCAGGTATATCATCAACTGGTGTCATTTCTTCCACTGGTGCCTCTTCTTTTATTTCTTCTGTCGTAGCCGCTTCTTCAGGTGCACTTGCTGGCTCTTCTGCAACTATAGCTTCTTCTGCAGCTGGCGCTTCTTCAGGCGCACTTGCCCCTGCCACCATCGCTGCTATCTCTTCCGGTGTCATCACATGATTTGGATCATCGGATACCGGAGTTACTGCCGGTGCCGGCTCTTCTGCGACTGGCGCTTCTTCAACTGGAGTTTCTTCCACAACCGGCGCTTCTTCTTCAACTGGAACATCTTCAGCTACTGGTGCTTCTTCAGGCGCACTTGCCCCTGCCACCATTGCTGCAATTTCTTCCGGTGTCATCACATGATTTGGATCATCGGATACAGGTGTTACAACAGGTGCCGGCTCTTCAACAACTGTAGCTTCTTCAGCTACAGGTACTTCTTCAGCCACAGGCGTCTCTTCAACAACAGGTTCCTCTACAACCGGAACTTCCTCTACAACTGGTGCTTCTTCAGGCGCACTTGCTCCTGCCACCATTGCTGCAATCTCTTCCGGTGTCATTACATGATTTGGATCATCGGATACCGGAGTTACTGCCGGTGCTGGCTCTTCTACAACTGTAGTTTCTTCAGCTACAGGTACTTCTTCAACGACTGGTGCCTCTTCAGGCGCACTTGCCCCTGCCACCATCGCTGCAATCTCTTCCGGTGTCATTACATGATTTGGATCATCGGATACAGGTGTTACAACAGGTGCCGGCTCTTCCACAACTGGAGCCTCTTCAACTACAGGCATTTCTTCGACTACTGGTGTCTCTTCAGGCGCACTCGCTCCTGCCACCATTGCTGCAATCTCTTCCGGTGTCATTACATGATTTGGATCATCGGATACCGGAGTCACAACAGGTGCTGGCTCTTCCACAACTGGAACTTCTTCAGCTACAGGCGTCTCTTCAACAACAGGTTCCTCTACAACCGGAACTTCTTCTGCAACTGGAGCTTCTTCCACAACCGGCGCTTCTTCAGGTGCACTTGCCCCTGCCACCATCGCTGCAATCTCTTCCGGTGTCATCACATGATTTGGATCATCAGATACAGGAGTTACTGCCGATGCTGGCTCTTCCACAACTGGAGCCTCTTCAGCTACAGGAATTTCTTCGACTACCGGTGCTTCTTCAGGCGCACTTGCCCCTGCCACCATCGCTGCGATTTCTTCCGGTGTCATCACATGATTTGGATCATCGGATACAGGAGTTACTGCCGGTGCTGGCTCTTCAGCTACTGGTGTTTCTTCAGCTACTGGTGCTTCTTCAGGTGCACTTGCCCCTGCCACCATCGCTGCAATCTCTTCCGGTGTCATCACATGATTTGGATCATCGGATACAGGAGTTACTGCCGGTGCTGGCTCTTCCACATTTGGAACTTCTTCTACATCTGGAGATTTTTCAACGACCAGCGCTTCTTCAACTACAGGAGTTTCTTCCACAACCGGCGCTTCTTCAACTGGAACATCTTCAGCTACTGGAACTTCTTCTGCAACAGGTGTTTCTTCGACCACTTGCGCTTCTTCAGCAACAGATTCCTCAACTGCAGGTGTTTCCTCAGCAACTGGAACTTCCTCTACAACAGGCTCTTCTGTAGGTGCACTCGCTCCTGCCACCATCGCTGCGATTTCTTCCGGTGTCATCACATGATTTGGATCATCGGATACTGGAGTCACTGCCTGTGCCGGCTCTTCCACATCTGGAACTTCTTCTACAACTGGAGATTCTTCAACGACCGGCGCTTCTTCAACTACAGGAGTTTCTTCAACTACAGGAGTTTCTTCGACAACCGGTGCTTCTTCTTCAACTGGAACATCTTCAGCTACTGGAACTTCTTCTGCAACAGGTGTTTCTTCGATCACTTGCGCTTCTTCAGCAACAGTTACTTCTTCGACTACCGGCGCTTCTTCTGCTACTGGTGCTTCCTCGCCGCCCGAAATTTCATCGACTACTGGAACATCTTCTACAACTGGAAGTTCCTCTGCCTCCACTGGGATATCCATAGGTATGTCTGCTGGAATATCTGCTAAAATATCATCCGCATTTTCCAGTAATGCGTCCATCTCTTCCTGTGGTAGTTCATCCATAACTGGTAATTCATCAACCACTGGTATTTCTTCTGCTACAGGAGCCTCTTCAGCCACAGATTCCTCTACCGTCTGAACTTCGTCTACAACTGGAGCATCCTCTACAGCCGGAACTTCGTCTACAACTGGAACTTCTTCTACAACTGGAGCATCCTCTACAACTGGAACTTCCTCTGCTATATCCACTGGGATATCCATCGGCATATCCGCTGAAATATCAGCTAGAATACCTTCCGCATTTTCCAGTGATGCATCCATCTCTTCCTGTGACAGCTCATCTATCGCTGGCAATTCTTCTGCTACAGGGGCCTCTTCAGCCACAGATTCCTCTACCGTCTGAACTTCGTCTACAACTGGAGCATCCTCTACAACTGGAACTTCCTCTGCTATATCCACTGGGATATCCATAGGTATATCCGCTGGAATATCTGCTAGGATATCTTCCGCATTTTCCAGTAATGCATCCATCTCTTCCTGTGGCAGTTCATCTACCGCTGGTATTTCTTCTGCTACAGGAGCTTCCTCTACAGTTGAAACTTCTTCTACAACCGGAACTTCGTCTAAGTCTGTAAGTTCTTCTGCCTCCACTGGTGTGCTTTCGTCCACTGGGATATCCATAGGTATATCCGCTGGAATATCTGCTAGGATATCTTCCGCATTTTCTAGTAATGCATCCATCTCTTCCTGTGGCAGTTCATCTACCGCTGGTATTTCTTCTGCTACAGGAACTTCTTCTACAACTGGAATTTCCTCTGGTATATCCATTGGAATATCCATCGGTATGTCTGCTGGAATATCTGCTAAAATGTCATCCGCATTTTCCAGCAACGCGTCCATCTCTTCCTGTGGCAGATCATCTATCGCTGGCATTTCTTCTGCTACAGGGGCTTCTTCAGCCACAGATTCCTCTACCGCCGGAACTTCCTCTACAACTGGAACTTCCTCTGGTATATCCATTGGAATATCCATCGGTATATCCGCTGGAATATCTGTTAAAATATCATCCGCATTTTCCAGTAATGCATCCATCTCTTCCTGTGGCAGCTCATCTATCGCTGGTATTTCTTCTGCTACAGGAGGCTCAGCGAGTTCTGGGGATTCATCCACTACAGGAGTTTCTTCAGCATCATCTGCTACTTCTTCCGTTGCAATCTCTTCATTGAATTTTTTCAAAGCTTCCAACGCAGAAATAGCCCCAGCACCATCCTCTACTTTAGGTGCTGAAGCTTCTTGCTCTTGAAGTGTTTTCAGTAATTCGTCTAAGCGTTCTTCATCTGAACTCATCCTAAACGTCCTCCGGGGTACTTATTTTAAATACTCACTTACAAATTCAAAGGGATTTGCATCAACAGAATAAGCCTTTTCCTGCTTATTATCCGGCAACTGCGGAATTGTTTCATTAACTCGATAGAAACAAGATTTTTTATTATAAAAGCTAAGCTTTTCAAAAGGCCAACGTATAACAGATGGGAACATCATGCCGGCTCCCAGTTCCATAATCATAAGATTACGGTTCATGGTACCCTCTAGCCATTTCGTATATAACTTCCATTTTGTCAAATAATCATCTTCCATATAGTTTTCGGAAGAAACTTGATTGAAGGAAAATAATTTTCCACATTCAGGACATATAGGAAGTTTGATATCACTAAGAGGGGTTTTTCCCTCCACCCATCTACAAAAATTTTCCCAAAAATCCTTTGGAAAATCAACAATTTCTTGATGACTGCTATCGCTACACTGTAGCTTACGATAACCACCACACGGAGTGACCACGTGGTCTTCTTCAGAAAATACACTATATATCAAATCGTCTGTAACAGTGGATAAAATAAAGTAATTCTTTCCGTTACAAAACTCTTTTAATTCCTTATAAAAATTCACCTGTTTCTCGCAAAACTCAGGCTGCAAAAAATATCGAATCAAAAATGGATAATAAGCATCCCCATCTTCAAGAGCCTCTAATTCGTTTCTTTTTGCAAGAAAAAGTGGATGTGATTCCATTTCGGATAATGGAACCTGCACGTCTTCCCCAAGTCCAATCAAAAAATACTTACTTGTATCTATATTCTTATGTAATAAATTTTTATCTAGCATCTCTCTAATCATACAGAAAAAGCTCGGCACAGATTTTTTCTGTGTCGAGCCTCTGTGTTTTGTTATCCTTTATTTTAAAACTAAGCTGTCTAATACTCTTACCAAGTTACCAATCTCAGGTTTGGTAAGCTGAGCATCTGCTCCAAGAGCTTCGCCTTTTCTTCTCATTTCTTCATTGATCAAAGAAGAGAAGATAATAACAGGAATATGTTTTGTTTCATCATCTTCTTTAACAAGTCTTGTCAAACGATGACCGTCCATTTCAGGCATCTCAACATCAGTAATTAATGCCTTGACGTGGTCATCTAAAGATCCGTTACGTTTGCAATCCTGAATAATATCATAAGCTTCCTGGCCGTTCTTTGTATGAATGATGTTCATATAACCAGCCTTGTGTAAAGAATCTACGATAAGCTTATTCAGTAAAACAGAATCTTCTGCGATTAAAACAGGAATATCATTTCTCTGTCTCTCGCCTAATTCGTCAATTTCATTAACCTTCAAACTGGTTTCTGGATTAATGTCAGCTACGATTTTTTCAAAATCCAGAATAATGATTAACTTCTCAGAAATCTTAATAATACCAGTAGCAATGCCCTCTTCATAAGAGTTCACTGTAGAGTCAGGTTTAATGATGTCTCTCCAAGACACACGATGAATACCAACTACATTGTCGACATGGAACGCAATGTCTAATTTATTGAAGTTTGTGATGATAAATAAACCATTTGGTTCAGAATCACCCTTCTGCAGACAATTCTTCAAATCAATTGCAGTGATCATAGTCTCCCTTGGCATAAAAATACCTTCGATACTAGGATGTGCATTTGGTACAGGAGTTACATCCTGATAAGGAATGATTTCTCTTACTTTTGCTACGTTAATACCATAAGAAAAACCGTTCAGGGTGAATTCAAGTACTTCTAATTCATTCGTTCCATTCTCAAGTAAAATTTTTGTATCCATGTTCTACCTCTCACATTTCAATGTTATAGCAGAAAATATAGCTTAGAAATACGCCTAAAAGAATTATAGCACAAGCGTTTCAAAAAAAATACTAAATATTAAAAAAAGAAAGCAATTTAACGCTTTCTTTTCAAATTTTATTACTTTTTTATAAATTGTCTCGCCAAATCAAACTATTTATGATTTGTACCTTCAAAACCGAACACTGAATCATCCTTGTTTCTAACCGTTATGGTCAGGTCTTCGACCGATTAGTACTTATCAGCTACATACATTACTGCACTTCCACCTTAAGCCTATCTACCTCG
>Ga0256405_10006947_pt1 | contig 17540 bp, 35 predicted proteins | sample RumenRJG_02DNA_FD_189096 | JGI IMG/M metagenome (GOLD analysis project Ga0256405, IMG submission 189096) | Bovine rumen microbial communities from Lethbridge, Alberta, Canada - RJG_02 | ecosystem: Host-associated > Mammals > Digestive system > Stomach > Rumen | place: Canada: Alberta...
TTTCCACCGACTCCCTGACAATTCTGCGAATGTCGTTTTCTGCTAACCTTATTACTTGCTTCTTATCCATATTTTTTAATGTATTTTACTTATAAATAACTGAAAAAAAAAAAACATACGAAAAATGATGAAAAAAATTTAGGCAAGCAAATGTCACTACTTATCAAGGTGACAAAACTTGCATTTTTGCAAAATAAAGGGAAATATATGCCTGATTACGGATATTTATCGAATAAAAGCAAATCTTCGTAATATTTATTATAAAATTAACTTGAATAACATACAATTATTGAGAAAACCTTAATGATAGATTTTAATAGGGCTATAGAGTTAATTAGGCGTAATGGAGGCTTTAAGCCTAACAGAAATGACCCATCATACTGCAGAACTTATACTATAGAGGGTAACAAACCATTACAAGCAAGAGTTTCAAATCACGGAACTTGGTTGTGGACTTGGTATGACAAAGACTATGACCCATCCTATGCAATAAACACTTGTGTAGTATATTCCGAAAACGGAGAAGATAAATCTGATGTGTCTGTAGATACGGAAATAAAAGATGAAGAAGGAAATGTTGTTGGTGAAAAGAAACCATTTGAAGTCACACAGTATGTTTACAACTGCCAATTACTTGATGAGAATGATTCTATCTTAATAAACCAAGCAGTACAGAACATACGGCAAAACAAAGGGTATAAAGACCCATTGGCGAACACGCCTAAACACGCAAAAGTTATGATATTGAGACCAAACGAAAATAACAGAAAATAAAACAAGATAAATACAATATGAAGAAATTAGTTAGATTAACAGAATCTGATTTACATAGGATTGTGAAAGAATCAGTCAAAAAAATATTGAAAGAAGGTGACAATTTAACGCAAGAAACATATCAAGTCAACATTAGCGACACTGTTGACGGAAAAAGTGTTGCATGGGTTAGCAGATATAGTCGAGATGGATATGTAGGTAGATTAACTGATGCAGTGTATTCTGATGGCTCAGATTCTACAAATTGGTGTGTATTTGTTGGCACAAAAGAAGAATGCGATAATCGTGCTACTGAGTATAATAATAAAGGTATGCGCTAATTAAACCGTCATTAACTCAACTATAATAACAAATCCAATGGACTTAGAAAAATATATGAGCGAATCTTAAAAACGGATTCGCTCTTTTTTTATTATTTAGCACTAACTGCTATATCATTGCCAAAAAATAATAAAAACCCCATAAAAATAATCCATAATAAAAAATAACATAATAAATGTAATAACAACCCTAATAATGTGATAATACTATCACAGTAAAAATGTAATGATAAAAATAATAATAATAAAAACCTAAAAACAACGTAATAAAAAAACTACTATTTGAATCCAAAGTTTTTTCTTATACGGATATTTATCGAATAAAAGCAAACACCATGATATTTATTATTACAATAACTTAAAAAACATACAAGATAAATACAATATGAAGAAATTAGTTAGATTAACAGAATCGGATTTACATAGGATTGTGAAAGAATCAGTAAGGAAGGTAATAAAAGAAATGCAAGAACCTAACGATAATAAGTATCTTTGGTATAGTGTAAATGCCGGTATCAGTGATGACTTTAACACTGAGGAAGAGTGTATCAATGATGCTCATATGATGAATAAAAAGTATCCTTCCGAGTATGGAATATATACATACAACGCAAGTGAATTTCCTGATGGGAATGTAGATATTGATGATTGCACCTATATCGGTTATGTGGGTGGCTCAAATTCTTAATTCAGTCTGTATAGGCTTTCCTTTGACAATAATTAAGCCGCTATTAACTCAACTATAATAACAAGTACAATAGACTTAGAAAAATATAAGGGCGAATCTCAAAACAGGTTCGCTCTTTTTTTATTATTTAGTACTAACTGCTATATCATTGCTAATAATAATAATAATAATAATAATATGATGTGGTAAAATGTAATAATAATAAATAATCCATAATAATGTGATAAAACCATATGAAAAAGCCCATAAAAAAAAAGGTAATAATATAGCAGTTGGCACAAAGTATCGTTGGAATACAATTCTTTTCAAGATAATAGCCATTTAAGCAAATAGTTAACCATTTTTACAGATAAGTAATCAGCTATAACATATCTGTCTCGTTCATCAAATAGTTTATTAGGTACTCTTTCTCGATGGAAATTTTTTTCTATCTTTATCACCCTTTTCTTTCCATTAGGATATGTTATAATTTTACTCCCTTCAAGCCCAAGCCTATCCATTGGGTTTGAACCATCGAGACAATAATACCTTGCCAAATCTCCAAATTGAACATTTACCTCAATATTAGTTCCTTTATTTTCGTTTTCAAAACTTCCAATTAATTTATTATCATCAGTTTTTAAACCATTAATTCTTGAACAAATAGTATTATTTATTAATTGCCTAATTTTAGAAATATATTTTTTTCTAATATCACTTGGTCTTTCAATAATTGATAAACATTGCGGAGGTATATAATCATAGGTATATACACTATCATCACTTGCAAGATTATCTGTATATACTTTAATCTTATCTTTAATGGATGATAAGTCTACTTTAAATATCCTATATTTATCATCACCCCTAACAGCATCAAATAAAACCTCATTTATTTCTTTGCATAGATAGATTCTACTAGGTGCGCCTTTTCTCATTGGGTCTGAAGATTTTGGTATTAATCCTTGCCTTAAAATTTTGGAGGCCTTTCGTTCATTCGCTGCATGATAGTATGTGTCTAATGTTTCCTCCCTCCTTCCATACACGGCTTCAATTGTAATATATACTACAGGATTACCATTGTATAAATCACTACCACTTGTTTTACTAGATAAAAAATATCCATAGAGATTAATTGTTGATTGCAATTGTTTTTCTATTTCACTCGTCCATTCTTCCGCTGGAATTCTATATGTTAACCTTTCACTCGAAAAATAACCATCATAATCATTTTTAGTAAGACAACGTTTAAATCCAAGACTTTCAATTTTATCCATTATTGATACACCAACATTATTTCCCATACCAACATAAGGATAACTTTTAAGTATCGCTTCAGACACTACCTTATTTATAGACTCTTTTATTATTTTAGAAATGTTTGAATTTTTCATCATCACTATGTGTCAATTTAATAATAAATATTACAGTGAATAAGATATTTGTGCCAACTTCTATATCATTGCCAAAAAAATGTAATAAAAAACGTAATAAATCTAATAATGTCATTATAGTAATAAATGTAATGAAAACCACTAAAAAGCCCATAAAAAACTGTTCCGTGTGTTAATTTTCTAAAAAATTTCCAAAATTTTAAAAAAAATTCCAAAATTAAAAAAAATCCGGAAAATTTAACAAAATTTAAAATTAAATTAAAAATTTAACATTATTTAACAACCTAAAAATCAATTAAATAAATATAACAAATTAATTATCAATTATTTAATAACAATTTGTGAATATTTATGCAAGTGCAAAATTTTTTTCATAGAGGAATTGTGAATACATATTCAAAATAGAATGAATAAATATGCAAGTATGGAATTATATTTATAGGGTGAAAAACACAGTAAATATATTATGGAAAATTCGAAGATATTAAAATTGTCGTTAATGGAGTTGTACAAGCCGTACATTATGGAGCACAGCGGGCGTTATGATTACGAGAGATACATGAATGATTTAAGGTTTCTGAAAGATTCTTTTTTGAGTGAGTATCTTAGGGAATAATTTTTTTTGTATATTTGCACCGTAACCAAAAAAATAAAATGTATGGTTTTTAAGATTGACATGGACGGTGTGATACGTGATATGTTTTATCCGATGTTATGTTTATATAACAACCGTTACGGTGAGAAATTGTCATTGGATGATATTGTGGAGTATGATGTGAACGTTGTATTTCCGAAGTGTATGGAGATTGACGGTATCAGGGCTTCCGAGTTTTTCTTCGGTGAGAATTCCCGTGAAGTATTTTTGGACGGTTCTTTTCCATACGAGGGTGTTGCCTATTGGTTGAATGAACTCAGGAAGTACGGTCACAGGGTGGTTATAGTGACCATGCAGTACGGTATTTTGAACAAGGAATATGCCTTAAGGTTTTTGGACAGGTATAACATAGGTTATGATGACATTATGTTCACTTCGGAGAAATGGATGGTTTCGGGTGATTATCTTATTGACGACAATCCTTTGTTCTTGGAAGATCCGAGGGACAATAGCGTTAAGGTTGTCATTGACATGCCTTATAACAGGGAAGTTTCCGTAGGAAAGAGGTACGGCAGTTTGGTTGAGTTTATAAAGGAGTTTTTAGAGAATGAAAACGGTTGACAGAAAGCTGATAGGTGTTCTTCAGCAATATCTTTATAATAATCCTTCCGAGAATTTTATGAAGGGAATTATTCGTTTGGGAATATTATCAGGTATTTTAAACGGCAAGTCTTCCGAAGAGATGTATGTGGAAATATTAAAAGGGAGATAGATATATATCATGAAATTATTATTGTTATGTATATTTGTGGTATGTCTGTTTCTATGGGAGAAATATCATAAGGACGTGTTTCTTCTTGGTACTGACGGAAGGTTATACAAGAAGACGCCTTGGGTAAAGATACTGTTGATATTGTCCGTGTTGTCGCTTATTGTATTGTCTGCGATATAAGGTACTGAATTAAGTACCTGTATGGGGTTGTTTTGTTGGTATGGGGATAAAAATAATACCGTCGGTTAATGATAACTTGACGGTATTATTTGTTATGGTAATATTTATTACTTAATAAATAAATGTGATTTATTTTATCCGATGTTATTAAGTAATTTCAATATAATATATCTTATAATAATTTCTCTTGTCTGCCTTTTTGTTTTCGGCAAGTTTGTTTATGACGACGTAAAGGGCAATTGTCACGGGGGTTCTTTGAAACTGTTCTTTTACGACGGCGGATTTAAAAGATCTTTATTTTATCTGACGGTTTCCGTTTCATTGTTTTTCTTTTTTAGCCTTCCCGTGCTTTTTTCTCTCTATATGCATTTCCTTAAAGAGGGGATTTTATTCCTGCTGTTCATTGCCGCATATGTATGGTCACACCTTTAGCCATAAGTACTGAATTAAGTACCTATATGGACAATGATGCCCTACGTCGCACATTAGTAGTAAGAAGACTCGTGCTTTTTCTTGTATGACTTGGAACGTTTCTTTCCGAGTATCTTTGTCCTTGGAATTGTCTTTTGCTTTTTTAACTTTTCTTTTAATTCGTTCATCGAATCTTCATATGACTGAAACTTTTCCATTTTACTTATTTTGTTTGTTTATTTAATTTAACTTGGTTTAACTTTAATTTATTTTCCCTGTGTTATTTTACCCTTATGGTATAACCATTCTCTTCCAATAACACTGTGAGACTTTCAGGAATGGAGGATACTTCACCGTAACCCGTTATCTCCTTTTTACCGTTGGAATATAACTCTCCCGTAAGATAAAAACCTTCTTCCTCGTTTATCATCTCAAACCTTAACAGGCCTTCCTTAAACGGATTGACACCTTCACCGTCATCTCCAATCCCGTATACGGACATCTCGGTACCAAATGCGTCAGTGTCTCCTATCAGTAACCTTTCTTCCGATGCACCTTCCTGCATGTTTCCAATATTATGTTTAATGTTAATTTGTCCTGTCGATTGTTAAAATATGCTAATCGTCAATTAACTTGGCTTCGGACAACCTTCGGTTCAAACTGAACGCCATGTCACCTTCTTCCTTTGAATATTTCTTACATTCAACGTCAGCGGCTATTTCACGGGCGTAATCCTTTACAAGCCTTTTTATAAGGCATAATTCATCTTCTTTGAGACCGACCAACATACATCGGCCCTCATTCTTTCCGTAATTTACAATACCAATCATAGTCTTTTTTCTTATTGACAATGCAAAGGTACAAAGGAAACGTTTTCCACCCAAACTTTTTGATAAAAAAATCATGTTTGTTCAGATATTTATTCTTGTTCAAATTTTGTGAACAAATATAACCCAATGAACAATGATGATAGTTATTTCCCACCGCAAAGTTAGCCTTTTTTTATGACATGGCCAAAAATATTGCCTTAAATTTTGTTAAAACGTCATATTTGCTATTTAAGGCGTTATTTTTAATCGGTGGTACATTTATACCATTTAATAGATAAAACCTCTTAGAAAGGCTTAAAACAAGTCATTTTATGATGTCTTGGAAATGTGGTTATGCCATTTATATTTTCGTTTAGTTTTTTTAAGAAATTTTTTTAGGAATTTTAACACGATATGTCGTGGTTTTTTATTAACTTTGCAGTGGGAAAACTATATAAAAAAATCCCCATCCCTTTTTCATTTTATGGGATGGGGAGCGTCAACAATAAAGATTAGAATTATGTACAGAATGTGTGATTCCGGCGGGACTCAAACCCGCGACACTCAGTTTAGGAAACTGATGCTCTATTCACCTGAGCTACGGAACCTTAGCCAAACAAACAAGTCGTTATAGGACGAAATGCCAAATAACTACATTTTCGATTTACACAATCTCGGATTTTCAACCTTCTTGTTTGTTGTGGTTTTAATATCCTTTTTATGATAGGATTTCAATTTTTTCTATTCGGTAGAATTCTATCATATTTTGCCAAATCACCTTGAACTTCATCTGATAGTCACTTCCGAAGTGCAGTGTCAGTATACTTTCGGTGTCCGACACGTGTTCCATTTCTATGTCGTCTTCCGTCAGTATTCCTACGGTTTCTCCTACCCGTTTGAGCCAATTCTTGCTCGCGTATGGCGATACGGGTGTCCAATTTACATTTAGGTTTTTTAATACCTTTTCAGCGAATTTCATATGTACTGAATTAAGTACCTTTTAGATTTTTTTAACTGATAAAATTGAATTTTCTTAGGATAAATTCCAATTCTTCCTTTTCTTCGCCTAATGGCAGTTCTTCTTCTTCGGTTTTTTCAAACTCGAAATTCTCGTTAAGTATGCTGCGCACTATTGTTACGTTTCCGTTTTCGGTGTCGTACCGATATTCCTTGGATATGAACTTGTCGCCCTTGCATTCGGTTGACACGGATACGCCGACAATGTTCGGTTCTTTCACTTCTCTTCCGATATACACGACATTACTTCCTGCTATCTTCCCGTAGTAAGTTTTGTCCGAAACTTCGACCTCGGTCAGTTCAAACATCCTTATCTCAGTTCCTCCGTCTATGGTGAACACCGCGCTGACATCGGTCTTTTCGAGAGAAACGTTCTCTTTTCCGAAGATGTCCTCATATAAGAATTTCCTCTTTTCAACGGTATCCATGAACTCATACTTCGCGGTTTCTTCGTCATTATAGGCGATACTTATATTTCCGCTTTCCATGTTACTGAACACTTCCGAGTTTTTGTCGGGTTTTGACAATTCGACCCAATGGGTCACATAACATTTTTTCAATCCCATAATTCTATTGTCTTTTATTTTGTTTCACAATGCAAAATTACAAAAATAAGTCGAATTGACCAAATTTTTTGGCAACTTTTTTTTCTTTATTCTATCGGTAAATTTGAAAGAATTTCACACACTGCCAATGAGCAGATGTTATAGCAAAAGTCGCTTTCCTCATAAATCCACGCATCGTAGTCTTCCGCCATTTCTTCCAACCATTCTTCAAATTCTTCTTCACTCTCAAAATCGGGGATTTCTTCTTCAACCTTTACACAAGTGAACTCAACCGACCCGTTAATGTACTCAACCTTTGCGATTGCCACTTCTTGCAATTCTCCCGTAACAGCATACGGCATGTCATGTTCTTCAAGGAAGCACAATTTGTGTGTTTCGGAGTTTTTCAGATACTCTTTCAGAACTTCCATGTTTTCTCTGCTTGCTGCGTAGATGTCAATAATTTTTGCCATAATTCTAACTTGTTTTTTAATTGTTGGTTTAACTTCTTTTTGACAATGCAAAGGTACAACTTTCTTTTGAAACGGCCAAATAATTTGATAAAAAAAATAACAAGAAAATGTGATTTTTTTCCTTAACGTTTTTTAAGAAATCTTTTTAGGGATTTTAACACTCTATGTCGGATTTTTTTGCTAACTTTGCAGTGGGAAAATTAAAAACAAAAAGACCGCCCAATCCATGCAGTTTTTCGGGCGGTCTAAACAACTAAAACCTAAAATTATGTATGAGCAAAGAAAGTATAAAAGTTACGCGTTCTTGATTTCGGCAATGCGGAAACGCTTGTCCTTAATCATCTTTTTAAGGTCTTTCTTGTTTCTCACGTAATAGCCGTTTTGACGCAGGAAAGCGTAAAGGTATTTTGAAGTGGTCGTTGATATGTCCCAACTGTTAGGGGCAAGCGTAGGCCGATGATTTTGCTTAATTTGGCAAATCAATGTCTTGTATGACTGAAACGTTATACGACTGTTTCCCGTGATTACAAATTGATTTACTACGGGGTTGTTTGAATACGGACTGATTAAATTTGTTACCATAACTCTAAATTGAAATTAAATTGTTAATACTATTTTTTCTTGTTTCTTTTTATTTTTCTTTTATTCCACCACTTCGTAGAACTTATCTTGTTTAATCATGTCAAGAACGCTCTTGGGCGCGTCCAATGTATAAATGTACTGACCCATCATATTTTCCTCGCGGTTCTTGATATGCGCCATTATCGGCAAGGTAAATGCCAATGCCCATCTTTTTTCCACTATGACCTTGAACTTGATATTTTTTTCTTCCATGTCTTAATACTGAATTAAGTACCTTTTTACGTTTAACAATGCAAAATTACAAAATTGTTTTGAATTGGCCAAATTTTATTCCAAGTTTTTTTCTTGTTATTCACTTTCCCGAAAAATATTCCCCGACAAACACAACGTCCTGCTCGAAGATACATTCGGCTATCAGTTGGTTAATGTACGTTTGGTCGGTCACTCCGTCCAAGATACCTCCGTATGGGGCAACGTACTCTTTGATTTCTTCATCGGTGTAATTGTCCACATCAATGATTTCTTCATACCAATCATCGGGGTCGGTTACGCCATCAAGGAATTTAAGAACCTGCTTGCCTATGCGAAGGTTGTCCTTTATCAGAAGCAGACTTTCTTCCTTTAATTGGATGTACTCAAAGGTGTGGTTGTTCACCTTACGGCAAAATTGGATTTCATCGGGGTCTGTGCAAACCCAATCATCCTCGTTAAAACGGACTTTTCCATCAACACTCGGTTTCCATTGACCGAACAAATAATTGTTCTCACTCATAATTCTATTCCTTTTTTATGTTTAACTTCTTGTTTTTTCTTTTTGACAATGCAAAGTTACAACTTTATTCTGAAACTACCAAATAAATTGATGATTTTTTTCAAGAAAAATGATAATTTTTTTTGCTAACATTTTTTAACCTTTGTAAGTAAAATTTTTTTGCTAACATTTTTTAACCTTTGTAAGTAAAATTTTTTCATTAAAATTTTTTAACATTCATAAGCAAATTTTTTCATTAAAATTTTTTAACATTCATGAGTAAATTTTTTCGTTAAAATTTTTTAACATTTGTAAGTAAAAATTTTCATTAAGATTTTTTAACATTTGACCTCAGATATTTTTAGACATTTTAAGACTTTATTTCGAGAAAATTTCGTAACTTTGCAGTGGGAAAATTATACAATAAAAAAAGTCCACCCCTTTTATGAGGTGGACACAAATTAAACAATTATTTAAGAATTATGGAGTTATTTCATCCATCTTTGCCATAGGAAATATGCAATGCCTGCGGCAAGATATATCCAAATAAGACCTGCTCCGTAATACCTTATCGGGAGTAGAACTACCCAAGCCACGCAGAAAACAATCGGAGGTATTGAGAGCAATTTTATCCACGCCCAAATGCAACCCATATCGTCATGGAAATTGTCGTTCAGTTGGATTTCTTTCTTTGGCTGCGCTTTCCTGCGTGCAGTCGTTTTTCCCTTTACGGGTGCTTTCTTTGCCGCCATTGTTACAATCCCTCTATAATCAGTCCCAATTCGTCCATGTTGAAATCGTCTGCCGAGGCTTTTGACTTGACACCATTTTCAGTATAGACGAAATATAGTCCGTCCGTCTTGTTATAGCGCATATTCGACACCTTGACGTTTTCACCGCCCTTGCAGACATAGGTACATTTCACCGACACGTTTCCGCGTTTCTTGCGTGTATATTCCGTAAGGTCTTTTATCGTCTGCTCCCTTGCATCCTTGATGCGTGAAAGGATTTCTTTTTTATTTTCCATTACACTTATTTGTTTACTTGTTTTCTTCTACAATGATAAAGTCTTTTTGGACTACTCCCGTAGAATTTACTCTGACATATTTTACCAACGGCTTCAATTGTGACAACCGCTTGAACATATTACTTGCTTCTTCGTAAGTGCCGCACTTGCAGGCAAACTTCTTCTTCGTCTCCGTATTCGTGTACGTGACATAATACACTTTCGTATTTTCCATGACTACTATCAGAAAATTTCAACACGTACAAATTCATTATCCTTATCGCCCAAGCGGAGCAATTCTGAAATCTGCTTTTTCATTTTTTTGTCCACTTTTTTATTTTCCAACAATTCTTCGAGTTCGCTTTTATCAAACTCGTAAACAACCGAACCGCTGCTTTCGCTACACCACGTGTTTATTGTCTCGTCATTGATGCGTGCAACATCCTCCGATTTCAGCGAACAACCCGTGTATTCGACTTGATACTTTTTCAATACATTTACACTCATAATTCCAAATCTTTTTAATTATTTTGTTTAACTTCTTGTTTCTTTTCTCTAAGTTCTTTCATACTCACCATCTGCGCATCTTGAATGGCCAAAAATGGAACTTTGGTTTATTCTTATCAGTATGGTTCTTACCTTGCTTTTCAAGCCAAGCGACAACATTTTTGTCGTAAACGCCATTGGTTTGTTCTCCATTTTTAGCACCCCTATTGAAGAACTCAATGAGCGCTTTTCGTATCTTCTCATCCTCGCTCTCTTTGAGTTCGGGAAAAAGGCTTTCTAATACATACCTTTGGTCGGAGTTAGCCGTTTTATAAAGCCTTTTGGCTTCTTCAAGTTTTTCTTCCTGTCTCATAATTCCAAATCTTTTTAATTATTTTGTTTAACTTCTTGTTTCTTTTGTTTTGCTCTGCAAAGTTACGAAATTGTTTTGAATTGACAAAATTTTATTCGTTATTTTTTAATGCCAACAACAATTTCTTTTGGTTTTCCTTTGAAACGTAGCGCAATACCTTGTTCGTGCCTTTTTCAAGACATTCGATTTTATCTTCTGAATTCACGCGAACTTCATTGACAATAGTCCCGTCAGTCAGTTTAACACCATTTTCCAAGTAAACGTAATAGCCGTTCACACCCTTTTCCTTGACAATCTTTGAGATTTTCTCAGTCACGTTTTCTAATGTTCTTTTTTCCATAACTCTAACTCTATTTCTTTTTTTGTTTGATGGTGCAAAGTTACAACTTTATTTTGAAACTACCAAATATTTTGCCAACTTTTTTACTCTTTCGACCATTTTTCAAACGGACTTACATATTCGTCCCGTATGAACAACATGTCACCGCTTCCGTCTCCCCACCAATCGGTTGCATGACTTATAACTTCACCAATCCCGTCAACCAATCCAAGCCTGCGGTACATCGAACGGAACATTGCCGACACCTTTCTTCCCGAAAAATGACCCGCTTCCTTTGCATCATTCGTGATATAGCCATAGGCATAGGCAACTTCGGGTTTTCCGTACAAACCGATAAAAACATAATCACAATCACCCCAAAAGCCATAGACAATCGTGTCTTTTAACAACTGCTTCTGCTCGTCAGTAAGAACTGATACAATTTCTTCTATCGTTTTCATTTTATTTTACTTTTTCTCCGTTAATCAGATTATACATATCCCCGTTTTGGTCGCAAATGCGCAATGTGTTGCGGTAATCGTCCTGCAATCTTTTTCTGCCGATATAATTCAAACAAGCACGGACACTCTTGTAACATACAATAAATTTTCCGTTGTAATCTACAAAGTAATACATACCTCTCTTGTTATGATTTTTTAATCCAATAGGAAAAGCGATAATGTGTTGCATCATACCTCTGCGGCATATGTCCGTATCCGTCCGTTTCAAGCCATTCTGAAAAGTCTTCCAACAATTCACCAAACGTGTTGATTTCAGTTTTCCCGTTAAACCAACCGCACATGGACTTGCATCCAATATAATAGATGTAAGGACTTGTAAGAGACTCAATCGGGTTTCTATCCACGCTCATGACATATAACTTGCCACCATTATTAAACACCCTTTCAGCACTGCGCTTTGTCAGACGCTCGTAGGTCTCTCCATAACCCGAAACAACCTTGTTCTTCATTTTTTTATTATCACTTTTTTAATTTGACACTGCAAAGTTACGGAAAAGTTTTGATATAGCCAAACAAAATACCAACTTTTTGCAGTGAAAAAATGTTAAACCTCTATTTTTCGTTTTTAAGGCTTCAAAAACCTGCAATGGTACATTTATACCATTTCACAGAGAAAACGTCTTAAATCAAACCTAAGCCGCCTTAAAACGGATTTTGGACTTCTAAACGCAATCACACTTTCTATAAACTTTACACCTTTCAGTTTTCCCGCTGCAAAGTTAAGAAAAAAAATTGGAATATCAGCCATATCAAGTCTTAAAAAATCTTAATAGGGAATTTTTTTGATATACCTAATTAACCACGCGCGTGCGCGTTTATTTTATATAATATTATAATAATATATACTTCATAAAAACCCCTTTATAGGGGTTTTTTTATATTTTAATATTATATTATTATTATATTATTTATTAAAATTTATAAAAAAAATTTATTATAATATTATTATATATTTTTAATATTATTATAATAATATATTATATATACAATAAAAAAGAAAAAAAAGAAAAAGTAATAAAAAGAAGAAAAAGAAAAAAGTAAAAGGGTCGGATAATTCAATTGTCCGACCCGTCTTGTTAAACAAAATTAGAATTTGTCAGAAGAGATGTTTTCTTTATTGACTACTCCTACACGTTTTCTTCCGTAGAACTTATTGATATATTTTCTTCTTATAAAGGCTTCTTGCCTGTTAAAGAGATATGCTTTATTGATGTCTGCTGTAAACTCATAGATTTTAGTACCCCAATCGTAAAGAAATTTCTTGTCGTAGTAGTCTTGCAGTACATATGATTTTTTCTCCATGCCTAATCTTCTACGCTTTCGGTTACATAGTGTTCGTAGAGTGCGGCATATTCGTCGCAAAGTGAAACGTACTTCAATGCGCACCACACCACATCTTCAAGATAACCCGACAACAACTCACGCAATTCGTCAATATCTGTGAATATTGTGTATGTGCATCTGTCAAAGGTTGTGCATCTGTCAAAGAAAAAGTACTTGCAGTTCAATTTCACCATTTGGTAAATATCATTTGCAGTCAACCCTCCGTCAACGCAGCACTTCAAATCATCTGCATCATCAATGTTGAAGATATATTTGTCTCCGTCGTGCTCATCCTCTTGATAGCGGTTAAATGCTGCCAAGACCAATTGCAGTTCATCCTTTTTGAGGGGATTGTTGATGTCAAGTTCTATACTGCGCACAATGTTTTCGTGCAGCGCTTCCAATGAATTTCTTACTGATTTGTTCATAGTTCTATTTTCCTTTTTTTCTTGTTTTCTTCTATTATTTTTAAACTACCAAATATTTTCTCACTTTTTTAGAGTATAGGTACTCAATTAAGTACCTTATCCGTATATCAGTTCTCCAAAGAGTATCATCTGCAAAAAAATTTCCATGTCGTACATGTCTATTTGCTCGAAGTTTCCACGAGTGAACTCAATCAGCGAATAGAGCGGTTGTCCCTCGGTGCATCTTGAAAGTCCTGCTTCAATGTCTTTAAGGGAAATCTTGTAGTCCATACATTCGTCCCGCTCGTTATACTCTGCTTCAATGCCATCGGCTGCATAGTTCTCATCTTCCGATTGGACGCTTGTGTCGGACACTATGATACTGCCCCCGTTAAGGAGAATGGCTGCAATCTTGTCTTCTTTATACTTCAAGTCCTTTATCAAGTCTTTGAACTTGTCGGGCAAGTTGTCAGGTATCTTCAAGACAAAGTAACTTCCGTAGATGTAATTTACCAACGCAACAATGTCGTCTTTCGTGATGTTGCAAACTTGTATGCTTGAAATATCCATGACTTCAAAAGTTTTATCAGTCCATAAATTCCACCTGCTCCAATGTGATATAGGAGTGGTCTTGACTTTCGTAACCCTCAATGTATGACTCAAAGGATGTGTCAGACACTTCCATAATGTCATATCCGAGGTTAAGGCATTCTTTCTTTTCGCTTTCAACCCTTTTGTCAAAGGCTGCTTTTGCGTTCTCATACATGCGGTAGAGTTCAGTGTTGTAAGACACTCTATCACCATCAGTCACAATGTCAATGGTCACTGACCACACTTTGTCATTTTTCTTTTGTTCCATAATTCTTTCTTATTTTTATTTGACACTGCAAAGTTACGAAAAAGTTTTGAATTGTGCAAGTTTTTATAGAAAAAAAATCAGTATAAAATGATAATTTTTTTCTTTAACATTTTTTAAAAAATTATTAACACTTAATTAACACTCTATGTAAAGAAAATTCATTAACTTTGCAGTGGGAAAACTATAAAAAAAGCACCCTTGTTGTATCAAGGGCGCAGAGTTTACAAATCAAATCAGATGTTTTCTTTCAAGTGTCGCGTATCCATTAAAGTATATACGCCTTTTTTGAGGTGTCTAAGAGTGTCGTTAATTGTCGGAGACCATCGGTCGGTTATATATGCCCAAGAAGAAAAACTTGAACCGAATGAATAACTTTGCCGTTTGACATCATCAGTTCCAAACATTCCGCAATTTCCCGCCCAAGAGGTATTAAAAAACAACCCCGTTTCCTCGTCAAGTTCGTGTACGCAGTCGTGCAGGCGGTGGAAAATATCGGACGACAAGTCCATAAATTTGTGGATTTCTTGATATTCTTGATTTTTTCTTTTTTCTTGCAGCCATTCTTCGGTAAACGGCATTTTAATGTAAACCACAAAATCCGTTTCATGAACACCACGTTCCCCGTAAGAACAAAATGTGTCGGTTATAAGGCAGTAATCAAAACCATACCTTTTGACAATTTCGCCCACCTTATCCCAATCAACGGCAGTCTTGTTTTTTGTCGTAAGACGCTCTCCGCGATTGTAGATTGAGGGCATGTTTTCGTACTCGTTGTTGGAGTACTTCGTTTCTTCTTTCTGAATATACTTTGCCATAATTCTAACTTGTTTAATTTTTATAGTGCAAAGGTACGGAAAAGTTTTGGATTGTGCAAGTTTTTAATGGAAAAAAATTGTCAAAGTGTAAAAATTTTTTATTAACATTTTTTAGAAAATTATTAACAATTGATTAACACTCTATATCGAAATAAAATTGTACCTTTGCAGTGGGAAAAGAATAAATAAAAAACGCCCTTGTTATCACAACAAAGGCGGTTCAGATGATAGATTATTTATTCAACAAGTTTCAGATTAGTAGATTGATGCACAAAGGCAGTCAATGTTAAAATGGTCGCTTGTATAGGGCAGTTGTTTTTGACCCGACTTCAAGTTGATATAAACGTTAAATCCGTTTTCTTTGAGATAATTGCCCAAATCAAGCAGTTCTTCCCGTCCATAGAGAAATTCTGAATTCCAAAGGTCGGTATCTTCGATATCGTAAAGCCTTTCTTCGTAATAGCGGTCTGATGTGTCTTGAACCTTAAACACCACTTTTACAAAATGTCTCCCGTTGATGTAGATGGTTTTGTTTGATGCGATGTTATTGCTTGGCGTTTTTATCCCATTACTTCTAAGGAAATTTTCCAATTGTTTCTTTGAAATTTGAAAGAAATTGTCACTTGATGGTGTGACAAGCAGGAACTCAACGACACGCTCTCCGTCTTGCAGGATTTTTTCACGGATGTACTCTCTCCTATTTTGGAAACCTTTATGATTTTCCAAAGTGGCCTTGCGAATTTCGCTCAATAGTGTTTCTGAAAATGTACTCATAATTCTTTTCTTTTTATTGTTTAACACTGCAAAGTTACGACTTTATTCTGATATGAGCAAATAAATCCGACTAAAAAGTGCTAAATGAAATGTTAATTCATGTTTAAAAACCAAACGCAAGCACGTAGTAGTCGTCAATATCTGCAAAAGGCATTTCATTTACAAATGCTTCTTTGGCACTATCATACCCGTTTGCATCAATCTTGACAATTGTATAGTCGTCATTATAATCTTCTTCTGCAACCCACTTTTCCAAATCCTTTTCAGTAAGGTTGGCAACCATTTCTTCCGTGTAGCGCTCTTTGTCTAAAAGAAATACTTTCTTATCCATAATACTTATTTGATTTATATTTAACCAACTCTCATTACATATACACCCTTATAGTCACCGCCAAAATCAAAGTCGCTCACTTTTTCACCGATTTTAAGGTCAGTGAAAGGTCTGCCATCCGTGGCAACTTCAAGTCCCAAGTTCATAAAATCCTCTGCGCTTGTAACTGAATGGACAAGTGGTCTCACGCCATCCACTGCCCAAGACTCACACTCTGACGTGTAAATCACCAAGTAAGCACCGAACTTCTTGTTGTAATTGCTAATCTCAATTCTTTCCATAATTCTAAATTGTTTAACTTGCTATTTTTTTTAATCTTCAATTACCTTTGTGAATACTCCTTTTCCGTTATCATCGAGAATATCTCCTGCTGCAAGCCAAACGCAATCCTCAAACAAATCTTCAATGGATTTCCCATCTTCATATTCAAAACCATAGTTATCAAGCACCGATGTAAGGTCATGGATTGAATATCCTTTCATTTGTTCCTTGACGTATTCTTGCTTGCAGACCTCATGGACATCCTCATCACACAATCCCGAATGATAGCACATCTTCGCATCTTCCATCGTCAATGCAATTGTAATGAAATCATTATTTTTTGCAGGTAATATCACTTCAAATTTCTTCATAATTCTATTCCTTTTTTATGTTTAACTTTATTATTTGATACTGCAAAGTTAAGAAAAACTTTTGATATGAGCAAATAAAATGACGATTTTTTTTACTTTACTAATTGCAAACAAATATCGTACAAATCATCTGCCGATAAATCGTCAATTGCTACAAGTTCATTGCCGCAATCGTCAAACATCATCAACTCGCCATTCTCATTGCACTTGATAGTTCTTTCCTCTCCACCATCGTATTTGTTACTTTCGGTGTAGTTCACTTCCTTATTCTCACTTTCATTAACGGCTGCACTAATTGCTTCAATCATTGTCGCATTAGCCTTTGAAAGCATTTCCAAAGCGGTCTTAATTTTGTTCTGATACATATTCTTACTACTTTTTTGTTTGATACTGCAAAGTTAAGA
>Ga0256405_10006948_pt1 | contig 17539 bp, 24 predicted proteins | sample RumenRJG_02DNA_FD_189096 | JGI IMG/M metagenome (GOLD analysis project Ga0256405, IMG submission 189096) | Bovine rumen microbial communities from Lethbridge, Alberta, Canada - RJG_02 | ecosystem: Host-associated > Mammals > Digestive system > Stomach > Rumen | place: Canada: Alberta...
AGCTTCCATTCATCGACCCACCGGCCGCGCCCCTGGGTCTTCACCCGGTATTCTGCGGTCAGGTGTTCGGCGAACAACTGGTGGATGCCTGGAATTCGGCCGTAGAGTGAGAGACTCCCCTTATCGCCGAGCGGAACCGCGAGCCGGGCGTGAATAAAACTCTTCCAGTAATTGGAATCGTAGATCACGTGCCGGATCGCCCGTTTGCCAGCGACGTTGGGCATCATCCAGTTCAGCCCCAGCCGGTCGCCGGGCTGCTTCCGGTATTCCGTCATCGGCTTGCTGCTCGCGCCTACATACCGGCCGTGGGACGGCAGCAGAACTCCGGCGTGGACGCTCTGGCGGCAGAACTGATATATAATATCGGTAGACTGACCCCAGTTCGCGTCGATGAGCGCCTTTTCGATTTTCAGGACGGCCCCGTCTTCGCGCTCCCACTCACGTCCGAGGTAATCCCTGGTCAGCGCGTCCAGCGCGGCGTAAAGCGCCCCTTCGAAGCCCGCCTTCGGGAACGTGGTCTGGATGGTCGGATTCGCGTCCGCAAGCGAGAACTGCCGCCGATGCTGATCCGGCCACGCGCCGTAGTCGATCACCGCACCGGTGTAGTTATCATCCCACGCAATCACGACATAAAACAGCAAAGCTTTCTGCACGTCGATGAACATTGTGAGCTTGTCGCAAGTAAGCGGGACCCGATTGTGGGCCAGTCCGTTCACTTTCCCGGCGATCTCGTCCACGGACATGAGGCTGTCATCCTCGGTGTCCTCCGGGAGCGGGTCGTTCTGATACTCTGCCTGGAACGCCGTCTCGTCCTGCAGTTTCAGATTCATGGCGTGTTGAAGTGCCGAAATCTCATCGTGATTGTATCTCGCCTCCCAGCTGACTTCCGCGCCCTCGTCCATCTCGGTCCTGTGCGCCTTGTAGAACTCGGTGGCGGCATCGAAGTTTCCGTCCGTGCGAAGAGCCTCGGAACGGATGTCGGCATATTCCTCCCAGAGTTTCATGTTTTTCGGAAATCGGTAAACCATCTTGGTCCGTTCGCCATTCCAGTCCGGGTGCGTGTTTCTATTCAGAATTATATCCGCCATATCGCCGGGTCGAATAATTGTGCACGGCATGATCCCGGAAATCTTCTGACCGGGTCCGGCCAGACCGAGGATGTCTCCGGCAAGGACGCGCACACGTTTCCGGGTCTGTTCCAGGCTCCCGGCCGACTCCGAAGTCTGTGGGTCGTCGATGATCACCAGCGAGGGACGCACACTCCGGCCGTCAGCCCGCTTATATTTCATTCCGCGAACTCGACCGGTTATTCCTGCTACCCGGACGATAATCCCAGACGCTTTGCTGTCCTTGATCGTCGGTAGCACGATTTCATTGCTGGTCCACGTGATCCGTGTGCGTTCTCCGTGATAGAGCTGCCCGGCGCACCGGTTTGCGATTCCGTCCAGCTGTTCGATGGGGTAGCACACCTCCGGGAAATCAGCCGCGAGATTCTCATTCACTTCCAGCTCGGTTTTTAGAGAATCCAGCAGTTCCAATGCGGCGGTCTCCGTTGCTCCAATCAGGGTGACAAATTCCCGATGTCCGTAAAGCATTGCCCATAGACAGGCGCACTCGGATAAACTTGTTTTTCCCGCACCGCGCGGGAGTGCCATTGCGAACAGTCCGCCATTCAAGACCGCAGTCTCAATTTTCTCAATCACCCTCAAATGATCCTGGGACCATTCAAGTTTAAATGTCTCCGGGAAATAGCTTTCGCAGAACAGCTGGAAGTTGCGCTCGCACTCCTTTTTCCGTTCCGGGTTCACGACCTGCGGCAGGTCGCCGATGTCGCGGCCGACAAGAGACTGTTCCGCCTGCCGTGCCCGTTCCGCCTCCCGGCGTTCATCATAAGAACGCGGCCCGAAATTTTCATGCGGACTATGCTTGTCATCATAGGCCCAGGCTATGTATTTGAGAAGGTTTATGTTTCGGGTATTCTCGGCCGCCGCGATGCGGAATCCCACCCGGTTGAAATCCCGGTAGAGCCGCGCCTGCGGCAGCACAAATCCCAGGCTGGTGGAGTTCAATAATCTCGCGACATCCACCACGCGCATATTACTCGGATTGATCGGCATTCGCGTCATCTCCCTTCACAAGCCAGGCGGCAAATTCGATCAGATTGACCGTGCCGTCTTCATTTTTCGGAGCGCCGGCAGCGAAATCCGCTGTGATAGATTCGGCGGAAATCAGCCGGGATCCGGCCCGTTTCAGAATATTCACCAGCATTTCGGGCTGTAATGCAGTGAGTTTCAAGGAATTATCCATTTATTTTCCCACTATTTTCGATATTCGACTGGATAAAGACGAGAAGTCATGGTTAAATATGCCCCGTCAAGCGGAACACGCTCAAAATCAACAACCTACAAAGGAGGTAAAACATGAGCATCGCAAGCAGGATCATCGCCGGGACCAAAGTCATCGTCAAAGTCGGACGCAACGAAGTCGAAGCCATCGTCATCGAGGCCACCGACACGGGCTGGAAGGTCAAGAGCCAGAAAACCGGACGCGAGTTCGAGGTCTGCCGCATCGTGCGGGTCATCGAAGAACCGGCCCCCGAAATGGTCACGCCGGAAACCGAAACGGAACCGGCCGCAGAGGAAACCAAACCGGAAACCGAAACGGAACCGGCCGCAGAGGAAACCAAACCGGAAACCGAAACGGAACCGACCGCAGAGGAAACCAAACCGACAACCGAAACGGAGCCGACCGCCGAAGAGGTCACGCCGGAAACCGAAACGAAACCGGCTGCCGAAGAAGTCACGCCGGAAACCGAAACGGAACCCGTCGCTGAAGAGGCAAAACCGGAAGAAGACCACGCGGTCAACCCCGCTCCGGAATCCGGGCGAGATCAGAAGCCGCCGAAAAAAATCTCCCTCCTGACCGCCGCCGCGATGGTGCTCGCGGCCTGCCGGAAGCCGATGAACTGCAAGGAAATCATCGCCAAGGCGATTGAGATGGGGCTCTGGACTCCGACCGGAGCCAAGACCCCGGAGCAGACGCTCTACGGCGGCATCTTCCGGGAAATCAAGACCACGGAAAAACCTCGGTTCAAGAAGAGCGAAACCCGCAAGGGATCGTTCGAATACGCCCCGGAAAAATAAGCCATCCGGCATCAGCCCCTCACGCCGAGGGGCTTTTTCGTCTCCACGCAATTGCACCCCAGACGGCGAAGGCCAGATGCACAGCGTCCAATACCGCCCGGCTGTAAAGTCCCGACCACAGATCGAAACCCAGCCACGCGATGTTTCCCACTGCCCAGAGATAGAAGCACCAGATGTTCTTCCGGACATTCAGCGCTGTTCCGGTCAGACTCAGGATCGTGATTGCCCAGGTGAATGCGGTAATCATGTGAACAGTCCGTCCCTGCACATCGCCGCGAAGCGCGGCTGGTCAAGACGAAAGTCGCGGATAAGTTCCGTCGGCTTGACTTCTTCCCGATAGGAAAGCAGTTCATTTCCCTGCCGGTCGGTGAACACCACCAGTATCAGCGGACTCCCGATGCGGCAGGAGATCGCGCAGAACACTTCCGGGCAGTCCGGATGATGTTCGATGAAAGAAAGCGCTCTTGCCCGTGCCAGAAGATTCAGCGACAGATCCGCCTTCGTGCCGTCCTTGGTCCACGGCGAGCCGCCTCCGATGCGGCAGTTCCCGCCGTAGAAGTCCACGGCAAGTTTGCGGCCGGTCGTGCCGCAGTCCCCCACCGGACCGTGCTTCAGATACCGGCCCGTGCCGTTGACGATCAGCTTGTAGTCCCGGCTCCTGTCGCAGCAGAACTGAACCGCATTGGCGACATCATAGTCAAAGTGTTTCTCCGTCATCGGGATGGCGACCACGATCTCATCGATCTTATCGTCCCGCAAAGTGACCTGCGCCTTGATATCCAGTCCGGCATACCGGGTGTCGAACAGGTGCTTGCCGATTTTCCGTGCCAGCCACCAGTCTTTCGGCATAAACTGTGTTTCCGGCGAGTTGACCGCCATGCCCCAGAAGATGCCCTGATCTCCCCAGCCGTTCGCATCCACTCCCTGTGCGATGTCCGGGGACTGCCGCCCGATGTGCTGCATGACGATCAGATCGTCGCCGCAGATGGTGTTCTCTTTCCCGAAGCGTTTCTGGTAGGCAGTGGTATAGCCGACCTGATTGACCGCCGCTTTGACGAATGCGGAGATGTCCTCCGGCGAGAAATCCGCCCGGCTGGTGATTTCCCCGCCCAGCGTCACGAAGTTGTCCTTGATCTGGACTTCCAGCGCATAACGTGTGTGCGGGTCGCGTTCAATGTAGCGGTCCAGAATGAACGAGGAGATAAAGTCCGCGAGTTTGTCCGGATGCCCGGTGGACACCCATTCCGATGTTTTATACATAATGCTCCTTGGTATTTATTGATTTCGGTGGTATATTACAGGCGTGTTGCTTCGGCAGCACCCCTCCATGCGGGAGACAGCGGCGGTCCTGATCGCCTCGAAAGAGGTTCCGCCGAAGATTTCCGGCATGTTTTTTATTCCGCGACGGCAGGTGTCAAAGCCTGCCAGTCGCATCCTTCGCCGGAAGTGAACTCCGCCCATCTGCGCCGGATCACATCGCAATACTTTTCGTCCAGTTCGATCATGCGGCACTTGCGGCCGGTCTGTTCACTGGCGATAAGCGTTGAGCCGCTGCCACCGAAATTGTCCAGGACCAGTTCCCCTCTCTGGGATGAGTTCCGGATCAGATAGACCAGCATCTCGACGGGTTTCATGGACGGATGTACATCATTGCACTTGGGCTTGTCGAAACTCAGCACATTGCACTGGCTCCGGTCGGAATACCAGTTATGCGCCGCACCCGGCTTCCAGCCGTAAAGACAGGACTCCGTCTGGTAATGATAATCGAACCGACCCAGCACAAACCCGTTCTTCTTGTACCAGTAAAGCGTTTCGTGGACTTCCAGATCGTTGTCGCGCGCTGCCAGCCGGAAGTTGCTCGACTCGCTGTCGGAATGGAAGATATAGAAACTTCCTCCGGGCTTCAACACCGATGACGCACAGGCAAACGCATTGTCGAGGAAATCCCGGAACTTGCCGTCTTCCATATTATCGTTCTGAATGGTAAGGCCGTTGCTGCCGGTCAGTGCCACATTATACGGCGGATCCACAAGATAGAGGTCCGCTTGCTCGCCGCCCATCAACTTGGCGATATCTTCCTTTTTGGTGCTGTCGCCGCAGAGGAGAAGATGTTCGCCCAGCCGGTAGACTTCTCCCCGTTTGCTGACCGCTTCCTCCGGGACTTCCGGGACGGCGTCCGGTTCGGTCTCGCCTTCGGCGATGGTATCTTCCGCATCGCCGTTCAGCAGTTTGTCCAGCTCATCGGCATCGAAGCCCAGCACCGACAAATCGAAGTCGGCGTTCTGCAGGTCTTTCAGTTCCATCGGCAACAAGGCGTAGTCCCATTCGGCGATTTCGCCGGTGCGGTTGTCGGCAATCCGATATGCCCGGACCTGTTCCGGCGTAAGGTGTTCTGCCACGACCACCGGGACTTCTGTCAATCCCAGCTGTTCAGCGGCCTTCAGTCGTGTGTGCCCGACGATTACGACCCTGTCCTTGTCCACAACGATAGGCTGCTGCCAGCCGAATTCTTTGATTGACCGGGCAACGGCCTCGACCGCGGCATCGTTGATACGCGGGTTCTTTTCATACGGACGGATGTCCGTGATCTTCATATTGGTGATGTTCATGTTGTTTCCTTTAGGTTACGATTGTTGTTGAAAAGGTTGCAGACATGCCCGGAAAGACACGTAAAAGCCCCGCTGTCGCGCGTTACAGACGGATTGCGCGCGTTGCTTGTTCACTCGCAAGTTAGTCAGGATAAGGAATTTACGTTTTTTATCGCTGCAAGCAAGTCTGCTTAATAGGTCGAGTCCTTCCGCGCGCCCTGAGAAAATCCATTGCAAGGGGGGAACCATTGAGTTTGAGACCGCTCCGGGCCTCGCCGCCTCATTTTCGACCCCCAGGGCGGCAATCGCGATTTCTGCTATGCAGAATTGCGTTTCCGTCGATCTCCCGTCGATCTTCCGTCACTTTTTCTGCGCTGGCATGGGGTCTTCAGAGTCGGGCATCCGGACAATCGGACTCATCCGGCTGTAAATTCCCCAATTCCCCGATTCCCTGTTATAATGCGCAAAAGGGCTGAAAAGGGCCAAAAATAAGAAAATCCGTGTGTCATGGGAATTAGGGAATTAAAGGAAGGAGGAGTTATAAGTAAGTTATTATTAGTTGTTTATCTTATCTCTTCTCTTCCCCGCATACTTCCTTAATTCCCAAAGTGGTGCTCCATTTTTTCGGTCTTTCCCGTGGGAATCGAAAAACGGACTTTGGAACAGTTCGGCGGTCAGCGCAGGAGATAGAACCGGGTCATGCTTGCGCCGGTTCCCTTGATTTCGTGCGTGATCGTGCCGTTCTCCTCCAGCGTTTCGATGATCTGCTTGAACACTTCCTTGGATTCGTGCATTCGTTTCAGCAGAACGCCGTGGGCCACGCGGCCTCTGGCTTCGCGGATGTAGCGCACGGCTTTGCGGCACTTCTCATCGAACTGGTTCTCGAAGGAGTATGAATCGACCATGAACAGCATCTGGTCGGTGATGTGTTCCACGAAAGCGGCCGCCCACTTGACACCGGGAACTGTGATGACGGGCTTGACCGGATTCTCGGAGACGGCGTAAAGCATGGAGAGCTTGCACACCTTCTCGAAGACGCGGGCCCAGAACGCCATTGCCTCGTTGCGCTGTTCGGCTTCGTGCCGGTCGTAGATGCAGTCGTATTTCTCGTTGAGTTTCGACAGCAGAGCATCGGCGTCCGGGAGTGCCGGGATCAGCATCGGAGCAGGATTGATGTCGGTCAGATTGCCCGACTGTCCGTATTTGCCGATGATCTCGATGGTCCGGGAGATGGCTTCCGGGATGCTTTCGCCGGACGGCTTGCGTCCGTGACCGCGCTTCCCGGCGTCCAGGATCATGCACCGGGCGATGAGACCGTTGGCCAGCACACGCTCCGAGAGTGCCGAGTAAAAGAACTTCGGGATGGCTGTTCCGAGAATGACCAGATGCGGATTGACTATCTTGCGGTCGTCGTCGGTCTTCGTGCCGTCGTTGTTGCGTATGGAGAGTTTTCTCATTTTATATACTCCGTTGGACGCTCCGTAGAAGCGGAGCAGTTTTTCCATGATACTCTCTCCGCGTCCATCGCGGGAAAATTTCAGGGAGTTAAAGACTGTGTCGAACTCGTCGATCTCGAAGAGCATGGACGGGTGCAGAAACATGGCATCCTCCAGACCTTCGCCGGACCCGAAGGACTCGGCGATGCAAGCGCCAAGGTCGTGCTGAATGGCGACATTCATGTTGACCTTGCGGGGATGGTCCTTGCCCGTGCCGCTGTTGGCCAGCGCGACGAGATAGATGTTTCCCCGGTTGTTGCGTTCATCGGTTATCTTGCGGCCGGTGAGGAAGGCGAGGAAAGCCAAGGCGCTGCAGAACGCCAGAATACGGTTCGGATACTGTCCGGTCCGCATGGTGTATTCCGCATACTCCGTGATGAAGCCGGGAACATTGAGCAGCTTTTCCGGAAGCGGCGCGAGCATCGGCTCCTTGTCAGGAGGCTTCGGCTCGGTCGGTGGCGGCTGTTCTTTCGGCTTCTGCGCGAGAATGCCGGAGATATCCACGTCCGGAAGTGTGGTTTCGCGCCGGTCGTAGCAGCCCGGATCGCGGAGTTCGCGGAGCTTGTGCCAGTCGTTGCCGGTGCAGCTGTTGTGGTGACATCGGAAGGCGATTGCTCCGTTGGACTGCTGGATCAGGACTGCGGACCGATTCCTGTGCGCGTCGTTGAACGGGCAGACGGGAAACACCCACTTGCGGCCGTCTTTCCACACCTGCGGCTGACCGAGTTCCGGGCAGAACCGGGCCATCCAGGAATCCAGATCGAAATCCGAAACTTCCCTTGGTAAGGAGGTGGTCTCCGCGACGGAAGGCGTGTCCTTCCACGACGCCGCGACTTCCATCTGCTCCGGCGTGACGATGCCGAACTTCTCCGGGACGGAGAGGATCTGCGCCATGCGGTGTGGCCGGGTCTTGACGTCGTCGCCCTTGCAGTTCATGGTCCCTGGAATGCGCCAGATCCGGGCCGGGTTGAACACGGTAAGGTCGACGTCCACCTTGTCATCCCCGGCAGTTGCGATCCCGGCGATGCACCGCTGAACGAGACCGCCGTCCTCGACAGGGAGGTCGATCCGATACATCATCTGCGCCCCGTTGCCGGAGTCGATCAGGATGGGATCGGGCCAGCCGGAAGCGGCCAGTCCGGACCGGATCTTACAGGCCATTGAGATGGCCGCCTCGTGTTCAGAATCGGAACTCGACACGCCGGACACGCGCTTCGGATCGCAGTCGATGAGGAGCCAACGCCGGGCGATAATGTCCGTGTCGGCGGTAGTAGGCTCCCTTGTGATACCGCGCAGCCGGTTGCAGGCGCGGGCCAGCAGGTCGGGATTGACTGGATTGACCGTCGCATATGCGCCCCGATAGGAGCGAAGTTTGCTGATTGCTTCAGCGGCGTCCGGGATGTGTTCGTAATCGAAATACCCCGATTCCATATGCGGCCGCATCCATTCGGACGTGGTCGCGTCCAAGACCCGAACTTCGAAAACATCATCCGTCTGGAACCACAGTCTCAGCGCGCTGACGATGCTTCCTTTATCGGTTTTCATGACGGGCGGCCTTCTCCTTCACGACCGGACAGGAGAGGTCCAATATCACGAACAGGAACGTTCCCGCCGCAGCTTCCGGGAACACCTTCGGGTAGACCTCCGACTGCAGCCAGTGGTGAAGCGTGGGGGCTTTCCCACCGTGATTATTGAAGAGAATCTTCTCCACGTCCTCGCGGGGGACCAGCCGCACGATCTGCAGACCGCCCGGAGTCTTGATCCGCTCGTAGAGGGGCTTGTTTTCCGTGAGGATCGCTAACTGTCGGTTCGGGTTTGAGAAGCCCAGAATATTGCAAATGTCGCGGATGACGAACAGGGGCTTGCCGTCCTTTTCGACGACGCGGACGGGCTGTCCTTTGTGGGTGAAAGTGGTGACGTTATTCATTGTTTTTCTCCTCCAAGTTTTTCAGAAAACGGATTGCAGACGCGGCGGTGTGGACCGCCTCAGTGATGATTGACTGATACGAAGTTCGCTTCTCGCCGTGGTCGTTTGCTGCTTTCAGCAGTTCCCCGGCTTCCTCGACCGGGATCGCGGCCGCTTTGACCAGATCGGTCGGCCAGACGGGATGAAGTTTCTCGGCGCGGTCGATTTCGGCCATGACGAGACCGAGGATGGTTTCAATTTTCATGCGTTTCCAGCTCCTTGACCGTAGCAAGCATCTCGCCCATGTGCATCCGGGCCTGTTCGCGCACGGCCTTGATCTTCTCAATGAAGGCGTCGCAGTCGGCGATGAAGGACTCGAAGCACTGCTTGTAGTCCGTGCCCGTCCCGTGGGGACTGAGCAGCAGATCGTAATTCGACAGAAAAAAGGACGGTTCCTGATTGCCCTTCTGGTTCTTGGTGATGTGCCAGCGTCCGTCGCCGCTAACCATTTCCTGCTGCGATTCCTGTTCGGTGATTTTCCATTCGATGCGTTCCATATTATTTTTATCCTTTTGATTTTTGGTTTGACTGCTTGCATTTTTCAACATCAAATGCTACATTATCCGGGCTTTGATGGAGAAAAAAATGAATACCTGTGTTGTCGAAATTATGAATGTTCAGAACGATGCGGGAGAGGTTTTCAAAATGAATGTTCTTTCCGATACAGTTGAAAACCTCACCAGAGGTGGCGTGAAGATTTCCACGCCACATTTACGGTATTATATTCCCGATTTGGACTTGCCCCTTGTTCCGACTGACGAGGGTGTTTTCCAGACCCTTGACGGTTCTCGCATCTTCCGGAAGGTCTGACAGGAGAATCCTGTCCGATTGAACATATCCATCCCGGATCATCATTTCGGGAAACAGAAGAATCTGTCCTGTCTCCGGGGCGAAACCGAGATGAAATTTGTATTCATCCCTCGGGACAAGCAGTCCGTTCGTCTTTCTGCCGTGGGCATAGTTGTCAATGAACTTGACCAGTTCTTTCCGGGAAGAGCTCGTCGGGGGAATCTGATCCAGCCTGATGCTGAAACTGATTTTCCTGCCGGATTCATCTTTATGGCATTCCGCAGTCAGAATCAGACATCCGGAATGATCCGGTTCGACTGAAAAGCTCATTTCATTGTCTGGAAGCAAGATCAGAGTCATTTGTCTTTCTCCTGAAGTGTTTTTGTTACTGAGCGCCAGCCCTTGGGATGATACGGGGTGTCGAATACCCATTCCCCGTTGCGGAACAGATACACATATTCCGCCCAATAGCTCTCGTGCGCATTCGCCAGAAGCTCGTCTGCGGATTTCCATTCGTCGGGCGCTTCATACTCTTCGCCGTAGTCGCGGTGATAGGCGACGCAGACGTCCTGCGCCTCCGGTTCTGGATCGTCCTCCGACAGTTTGTCGCCGAGGGCGGAGAGGTTGCCGAGCACCAGCAGTTTCTCGACGCGGTCCGGCGTGGTGTAGTGCTGCGTCAGGCAGATGCCCGCGCCGTCCAGATACATGTCGAAGTGGACGTAGATCGCCCGGCAGGTCTTGTCGGGATTCTCAATAGCGATAACGCCTCGTGTGGACATATGCTTACTCCTGTTCTTCGGGTTCGTCATCATACCAGGTGGTCAGCGTTGCCAGCGAGAAGCCGAGTTTTGCAACGGATTCCTCGATCTGATACTTGACTTCCGAATTCCACTCCGGATTCTGTTCGAAGGTGAAATCCAGTTCTTCGGTTACGGCCTCCAGCAGGTTCAGGCATTTCGCCAGACGTTTGCGGGACCTTTCGATCTTTTCGGTGCAATCACGTGCCATTTTATCCCTCCGTCACGTTTTCGGGGTTGTCTGTCATTGCTTCTTCGCAGTCGTCGAGCCGTGCCAACATCCGGGCGTTGTCCTCGATCTCCTCGCGGAACTCGCGGATCTTCATCGCGATGAATTCGGGCCACGGATATTCGGAGCCCTCATCGTCTTTCGCCATCGCTGGCGGCGTCGACGCCATGTATGCGAGGATCTCACGCCAGAGCATGTCGTTGATGCGCTGGCATTCCTCCCGTTTGCTTTCGATCTCATTCTTTCCGATGTGGGAAAGGTAGCCTTCATGCTTGTAGTAAGTTCCCCAGCTCATAGAGTGTTTTCCTTGTTAAGGGTTGATAAGTTGTCATAAAATGTCATTTTCAGCCGATAACGAACATTTTATTATCCGTTATCAGAATGGAATGTCGGCGAGCTCGTCATCCTGGGCCACGCCCAGATCGCCGGGACTGTTGGAGGGATATTCCGATTCGATCTCGGCGGAATCGTCCCCCGGCTCCCGCATTACTGGGCGGTCTTTCAGCACCCAGCGGGTGATACGGTCGAACTTCTCTCCGGCGACAGAGCGCACGGTAATCCGTTCCGGGGCGGCGAGAAGCCCCTGGTTGGCCAAAGCGACCGCCTCCCGCGCGGTGTTCGGGATCGGACAGCCAAGGGCGGCCCGTTCCCGCCACCATTTCAGGAATTTCTCCCTTGCGTATCCGGTGTGCTCCGGACAGACCCACTCCGATTTGAAATCATCAAAGCCGACCTGATAGTCGATCCGCATGGTGCGCGGCGTTCCCGGTTCGGCGTAACGCTTCTCGTGGACGCAGTAGTAGACGTCCTGCACGTCATAGTCCGTATAGTCAATCTGCCCGGAGATGATCCCGGCGCTTGATGCCTTATCCGAGAGATTGCTCTTTTCGGATGGCGGAAACTCGAAGCCGCACTGCGGACACTTCGCGTAGGCCGCGTGGATGAGCGCCAGACACTGCGGACACTTCTTCGCCGGGGCATCGCCGCCTTTCCCGGCCCCAGGTTCCTTGACGCGGATCATGTCCAGCGGACCATGACGGAGAATGTTTCCCCCGAAGTCCAGGAAGAGACATTCTTTTTTCCCGGTTCCCGGGGAAAGCCGGAATCCCCGTCCGGCGCATTGCAGAAGCAGACCCGGACTTGCAGTCGGGCGGAGCATGACCACACAGTCAATGTTGGGAACATCCAGTCCTGTGGTCATGACGGAGACGTTGGCGCAGTATTTCAGCGGCGGCATCGGGGTTCCGAACAGGTCGGCTGAAACGTTTTCGCCTCGCAGCCGGGCGATGATGTCGGCGCGTTCCTTTGCCGGGGTCTCCCCTGTGACGATGGCGCACTCTTTCCCGGTATATAGTCGGATTTTCTCCGCGACATTCCGGCAATGGTCCACCGACGTGCAGAAAATCAGCACGGTCTTTCTGTCGACGGTCAGATTCGCTATTTCCCGGCAGGCCGCATCGGTTACTTCCTCCTTGTTCATAGCGGTCTCCACTTCATCTGAAATGAATTCACCGCCACGGATGTGCAAATCGTCCAGATTCGCCTCGGTTCTTCCGGCTCTGGAAACCATCGGGGATAAATACCCTTGAGCGATCATTTCCTTGATGCCGACTTCATAACAGATCTCATTGAGAATGTTCTCAGGCTTGCAGATCAGACCGCCTTTGAGCCGGAACGGGGTCGCTGTCAGCCCGATCACCCGGACATGCGGATTTATGATCTTCATATCCTTGAGGAACGTCCGGTATGTGCCTTCCCCGTCAACAGGCACCATGTGGACTTCATCGATGACTATCAAATCGAACGGGCCAAGTTCACATGCCTTGTTGTAAACGCTCTGGATACCGGCCACGATGACCTGTTCGCTGGTGTCGCGGGATTTGAGTCCGGCTGAATAGATGCCGATTCTCAAATCCGGGCAGAGCTTGCGGATTTTTTCCGAGTTCTGCTCCAGGAGCTCTTTGACATGGGCTAAAATGAGCACTCTGCCGTTCCATTTTTCGACGGCATCCTGGGTGATTTTCGCCAGAACAATCGACTTTCCCGATGCTGTCGGCAGCACGATGCAGGGGTTGTTGTCTTTCTCCCGCAAGTGCCGATATACCGCTTCGACCGCCTCCTGTTGGTATGGACGCATACAAAAAGTCATATGCCTCCCTCCTTCCACGTGTCGTGAGTGCAGATCTTGCTTATCGTCGAGGGACTCACCCCATACATTTCTGCCAGTGTTTTCTGTGAAATCGCGCCACATTCATATGCTTTGCGGAACACTCTGACTTCTCTCTCACTGTATGGAATTTTCGAAGTGTTGTGCTGATTCTGCGAACGGGTCACAAAACGGCAATTTTCCGGGCAATATCCCAAATCGTTATTGATTCTGTCTATTTGAAGTCCGGGGCGATAACCATGTTCTCTGCACCAGTTAAAAAAACTCTCCGGATTTCCAAGCCATTCCGCACAAATGGTAATCCCTCGACCTCCATATCTTGGAAAGCTATTATGCTTTGGATTATAGCAACGGGATTTCATTGAGTGGAGGACATCTGATAACCCGGAAGTTTTCTCTTTTATTTCCGCTCTGGATTGTGCCGCCCTCACTTTCGCGCACGTTTTGCAAATATTGCGGTGGCCGTCTATCAGCCCCTTATCCCGGTGAAATTCGCCAATGGGCAAAACCTTGAGGCATTTTTTGCATTTTTTAAGGTTTTCCTGTCCCATCGCTTTTCTCCGCCGTCTGGATGCCCGCCGCGATCAGGTTCTTCCGGATCACGGCCTTGATTTCGTTCAGCCGCTTCTGGGAGATCCTCATGAACCGGCGAATCTCGAAATCATCGTAGTTTTTCACGTAGAGGTAACAAACGAGCCGTTCCTGATCGTCGTTGATACCCTTCAAATAGTCCTGCACGATTTTGCACCGTTCTCCACCGTTTTGTCTCCGTTCCATTCGTTGATCCTTACAAAAGCCAGCCCATTGGGAGGCATAGGTTCTCGTCTGATGATGGTCAGTCGCTGTATCTGGCTGTCATCCTCGTAAAGTCCGGCGTGTGTGAACGTGTCCAATAAGCATTTAAGTGAATTGTCCACGTCCCGTCTGCGGTTGTCCGGGGGATAGAGCTCGATGAAGAGTTCCACCGGACCGGTATATTTCGCCACCCGGTCTGTATGAAACCGGGCGACGATCTGCTCGCGGTATTTCCTGCCGTCACGGGAGATGAGCACTCTCGGTCCCACGTGACGATAGTAGTGATTTACACTCGGCGGCCACGGAAGTTCAAACTCCCGCATCATTTACGTGCCCACGGCGGGGCGGACGGCGCGGTTCCCGGAGTCGGAGCGGCAGTTGCGGCCGGAGCCGCGGCATTCCCCGAAGCGGTTTCCTTCGCCGCATACCCCTTGATTTCGTTGACAATATCGCCGTCCGGGGTCTTCCGGCACTTGACCGTGATTGTCAGCGGCAGGTTGTGCAGTTCCACGGAGTCGCCGGGCTGAATGACGTTGACGGCGTGGCAGATCGCCGAAAGATCGGCGCGGGCCATGCGGACGGCATCCGGGTTCGGATTGTTCAGGTTCAGCCGGGTCCAGACCTTGCGGTTCTTATATTCCCCTTCGATGATTTCGAACTCCAGCTGCAGGTATTCGCCGGTCCCGGCCTTATTCGGCTTCATATCCGAATCGACGATGACGGCCTGGTATTTGCCTGCGGGGATTGCCTCGAATCCGACCGAGGGTTCGACTTCGTTCGCGTTAAAATTGAGAGTAGCCATAGTGTTTTGTCTCCTTGATTATGCCAGCACGGGCAGCGGCTGACGGTTGTTGATTACGGGTTTGTCCGGGGTGTGGTTCGGCTGGACGACGGCCGGACCGGACGGACAGTTGAGGTGTTCGAAGTAGGTCAGGAACGGCATGAAATCGTCCTTGATCATCCGGCACTTGCAGCCCTGCGGGATGTTGTATCCGCACAGATCGCAGGTCAGCTGCCGGTTTGCCGTGATTATTTTTTCGGACATTTCCCCACCTCGAACATCTTGCGGTCCTTGAATTCCGCCTGTTTGCCGCGATTCCAGTTGCTGACCGGCCGGAAGTATCCGCAGACGCGACTGTAGATTTCGCATTTTTCACTGCACATTGCCATGATTTTCCTCCAAAGTTTTCTGATATGCATTAATAAAAGCGGTCCACGACAGGGGAATCTCCCCAGGCAGGCCGTAACGGTTCTTTGCGATGCAGGCCGGGGAGCCGACCGTGCGGATGATGCGTTCGCCGCCGTCCGCGCCGATGGGGGCGGCAATCGCCCGGTCGCCGGAATCCTTGGTAACGCGGAAGCGTTTGTTCGCAAACAAGACGGCGTCGACCCATTCCGCGATCAGGGACGCGGCGTGCTTGTGAAGTCGCGGCGTGTAACGATCATAGGCGGCGTTCTCCGGGTCTTCGAACCTCTCCACCTTGGCGTGGGCGACCAGTATCACCATCATTCCGCGCTTGTCGCGGAGTTCCTGAAGCAGAGAGATGACCTTGCGCCAGTGGGTGAGCGCATGGACATACCCTTTACCGTAACCGCCATCGGCTTTCTCGATGGAACGGACGCCATACTCCCGGCAGACTTCGTCGAAGATCAGGCGCTCCAGCCAGTCGGCCGAATCCACGACCACCGTCTGGTAGTCGTGCTGTTCGTCCCTGAGCGCGGTCAGCTGCGCCAGCACTTCGGCAAGAGAGTGTGCCAGCGGGAACTTGCTGCAGTCGAGCTCCCCGAGACCGTCCTCTGTCTGGACGAAGATTGGTTTTGGCGCAGAGGCTCCGAAGGTCGATTTTCCGACTCCCTCGCTGCCGTAAATCATGATGCGCGGCGGCCGGTTCTCACGGCCCGACTGAATGGTGTCAAGCATTCCCATAGTGTGTTTCTCCTTGTGATTATCCTGGATTAAAGGCTGTCAATGATGCGGACGTCTTCGTAACCGGTGGGCCAGACACCGGTGTAGAGGCACTTCTTATAGCGTTTCAGCGCGGCTTCGTTGATCCGCTCGGCGAGGTCAAGGACTTCGGCGGTGAGCTGCCACACGCCAGTGGCGAAGGGTTCGTTCTTCTCCACCGCGATGATGTGGACCGGGACGGTGTCACCGGTCGCGATGCGTATTATCGCCCGGTAGAAAGCAAGCTGATGGATATATCCGAAGCGCCGGCAGTCGCTCTCGAACCACTTCAGACTGTCGCAGGTCTTGAGGTCGACCAGTCCGCGTCCCATATTGAACCAGTCCATACGGATCTGGCACGGCACGCCGCAGTATTCGGCGCGGACTACGCCTTCCGCTGTACCAATGCCAAGCAGTTCGGAGGCGGCGGCGTGGAGGCTGACGCTCTTCTGGAGCTTCAGGATGAAGGAGTAATCCTTGCCGGACACGACCTCCCGATCCTGGGAAGCCAGCCATTCGGCATACGCTTTCGTTTTCGCGCCGTAGGGTTCGCCGGTCTTGAGGTTGATCGGTCCGTCAGAGACTACGAAGTCGCGGTCGAAGGCGAATCGCCCCTCCAGGATCAGAGTGTGCGCGGCGCGCCCCAGAACGAAAGCCGGAGTGTCCTTCTGTTCGATTTCGCCGTTGATCTCTTTGCGGTAGAGAGCCGGGGATTCCCGGAAGTCCGCCAGAAGATGGCTGGACATGAATTCTCCGCTGCGGCTGCGGGCATGATAGATGTCCGCCGGTTCGTTGGTGATGAAACTGAAGTTCATGGTTGCCTCCTGTTTAGTCTTTGATTTCAAAATATTGAGCGAGAGAGTCTCTGATGCTTGGCGGGACGAGACCTTTGTCCAGTGCTCGGTGGACATCATCCGTTGTCAGAAGGAATGCGTCTTTGAGGAATTGCTCATCCAGATACCTATTGTCCCGGATCGTTCGCAGCACCGTCAAAACCGTGACCGGTGCATCTCCATATTGTTTTCGAAGAATGCTCTGGATTCCGCGAATGGCATTGTTGTTGCACATTTGAATGAATCTTTCCCGCTTTGCAATACTTTTGTGGAAAAGTTCTTGTGCGTTTTCAAGGTCTTCCTGCGTACCGGGGAAATGAAACTCAATTTCAGTACTGGTGGAAAAATCTGCTTCATATTCATAATTGTTCATTTGTCGTTGCCTTTCGTTTTTGTTCGGGAAGTTGTCAGTCTTCACCCACCATATCACCGAGTCAGGGCATATTTGCGGCCATTTACGCTCAAAAAAGTGGATGTTTTGGAGACGGTCCGCTCCCCATGAGAGAGTTTATTTGTTGAGATAAGCATCCAGTCCCGCTGCGACCATCTTTTCGCGAATTTCAGCAATGCGGCGGCTAAAAGTCCTTGGCGGAATCTCCAGTTGCCGACAGGCTTCCGTGATTCCATATTCACAGATTGCACGGCAGATTGTCTGATAGGCAGGCGGAAGCGTTTCGATAAACGTTCGCACATCAATGATCAGTCCGAACTGTTCCATGCCATCAGACTCGTTTCCATCGGCCATAAGATGATTGTTTGATACACATTCCAGCATAGTCGGATGGTCATCT
>Ga0256405_10006949_pt1 | contig 17539 bp, 13 predicted proteins | sample RumenRJG_02DNA_FD_189096 | JGI IMG/M metagenome (GOLD analysis project Ga0256405, IMG submission 189096) | Bovine rumen microbial communities from Lethbridge, Alberta, Canada - RJG_02 | ecosystem: Host-associated > Mammals > Digestive system > Stomach > Rumen | place: Canada: Alberta...
TGAGTGACAACGAGTTGTTCCGTATCCAGAGCGATGTGATCCGCAAGATTGCCGAGAATGGCTCCGCCATTTTCATCGGCCGCTGCTCCGACTACATCCTCCGCGACATGCACTGCCTGGATGTCTTTATCACCGCTTCGGACGAGGTCCGTATCAAACGGGTCGCCGAACGGGAAGGGATCACTCCCGAAGAGGCCGAGCGGCTGATCCGGACCAAGGACCGTACCCGCGAGACCTACTACAATTATTTCACGTTCGGCAACTGGGGCGTGGCTTCCAACTACGACTTCTGCATCGACTCTTCCCTGCTGGGCATCGAGCAGACCGCCGACCTGATCATCGGACTGCTGGACCGCTTCAAGAAATGAGAAACCGTACCCGGATCCTGTGCAGCCTGACCGCTGCCTTCTCCCTGCTGGTCTGCTGTTCCTGCGGCGGCCGCGAAAACCGTGAGCACCGCCCTACCGTCAACCTCAACAAGGTGCTGACCAATGCGATGTCCGACACCGCCGACCTGAAAGGAATGGAGCGGAAGATCCGCAATTTCATGCAGGAATGGCAGCTCAAGGGCGTCAGCCTGGCGGTCATGCGGGGCGACTCCCTGTACTATGCCAAAGGTTTCGGCTGGGCCGACCAGGGGAAAGAAGAGGAAATGGGACCGGGTCACATCCTGCGTATTGCATCGGTCTCGAAACTGATTACCGCCACGGGCATCATGCTCCTCCAGGAGCAGGGCAAACTTTCCCTCCAAGACAAGGTCTTCGGCCCGGAAGGCATCCTGAAAGACTCCACGTACCTGCAGTCCATCACCGAAAAGAACTATTACCGGATCACGGTGGAAGACCTGCTCCGCCACAAGGGCGGCCTGACCACGACCGGCGGAGACCCGATGTTCTCCACGCGCTCGATCATGGCCAACAACCACCTCAAGGAAGCGCCTGACCACAAGACACTTCTCCGGCTTGTCCTGCGTCGCAAACTGGGCTTCGTTCCCGGTACTTCCCAGTCCTATTCCAACCTGGGTTACCTGCTGCTCTCGATGATCATCGAGGAGGTTACCGGACAGAGCTATGAGGACTGGACCCAGGAGAACATCCTCCGGCCGGCCGGCTGCCGGGACATGCACATCGCCCACAACTATTACAAGGAGAAATACAAGAACGAAGTCCGCAACTACGTCCCGTCCAATGAGCCGCTTTACCCGGAATACAACAACAGCGGCCGCAAGGTCGAACGGTGCTACGGAGGCAACGACATCACCGCCCTTTCCGGTGCCGGCGCCTGGGTCGCCTCCCCTGCGGAACTGGCGCTCTTCGTCGCTTCGATCGACGGACGGCCCGAGATTCCGGACATCCTGTCCCAGGAGAGCATCGACGCCATGACCGAGTATTTCGACAAGGATACCTTCTCTTTCGGCTGGAACGACACCAATCCGGCAGTCGGCTGGACGCGGAGCGGCACGTTCTCCGGGACATCGGCCCTCATCAAATATTTCCCGGACGGGGAATGCTGGATCTTCGTGACGAACACCAGCACCTGGAAAGGCCCGTCCTTCTCCCGCATCACCGCTTCCCTCTTCAGCGAACTCCGCCGGGGCTGGGGTGACAAATTCCCCAAGCAGGACCTCTTCCACGAATAGACCTACATCGAGGCAATGATGCCCAGCACCTGCAACAGGAGCCGGGCAACGGCGTCGTCGGCCGTCACGAGCCATCCCGGACAGAGCCCCACGGCCGTCAGAAGGGTGCAACCGGCGGACAGGATGACCAGGGCGGAGGTCAAAGGCATTGCCAGCAGATTGGTCAGCAAGAAATACTTCGGGAAGGTCCCGAAACGCAGCCAGGCCAGCGGTCCCGTAAACAGCTGGCAGGAGATCGACAGTGCCATCATCTCCCACAAGCGGCGGGGCAGGTTCCAGCGGTCTTTGCGCGGCCCTTCCGAAGGATACCACCCCTGCAGGCGCGGCAGGACCAGGACGATGCCGGCCATGGCCAGATAGGAAAGCTGGAAGCCGACGGACGCGGCGACGGAAGGGGTCAGCGCCAATTGCAGGGTCAGCGCCCCACAGAGCACCCGCACCGGGGAGGGCTTCCGCTCCAGCAGCAGGGCCGATTCCCGAAGCAGGATAAACAGGAACGCCCGGACCAGGGAGGGCGAAGCCCCTGTAACCCAGGTATAGGCGCCGGCCGCAAGGATCAGGAACATGCTCCGCAAACGTCTCGTTACCAGTCCATTCCCGAATGGTTTTGTCAGCCATAGAAGCAGCCCGTACAGAATCCCCAGGTGCAGGCCGGACAGGGCCAGGATATGGGAGGCGCCACTCTGGCGGAATGTCTGGATCGTCTCGCGGTCCAGGCCGCTGCGGTCGCCGGTCATGAGCGCCAGGACCAGAGGGCCGGTTTCCTCCGAGGGAAAAGGGATCCGGCGGACATGGGTGCGCAGCGTTTCGGAGGCTTTCGATACGGTGGCCGGTCCGTCTCCCGCCGGAAGGTCCATGCGCCGGGTCACTCCGCAGGACAGTCCGACCGCCCCGAACAGCAGGGCGATGACGGCATAGCGCCGGCCCCGCCCGGAAAGCAGGTACAACAAGGCTGCGGCCGGCAACAGTGCACAGACACCGGCCAGAACATGCAGATTACCCATCAGGTACGTCCCCAGCAAGACACCGCCGGCCAGCGGCAGGGACACGCTCACGATCTCTCTCTCCTCCATCTTCTCTACAGACTCTTTTGCTTGCTAAAATAGCGATTCTTTGCTAACTTTGCGCGGATAACACGAAAAATAATTCCATCCATATGATTTTACTCGTCATCAACTGCGGCAGCTCCTCGATCAAGTACCAGCTGCTGGACATGAAGAGCGACGACATCTTCGATGTCATTGCAAAAGGTATCGCCGAAAAGATCGGATTGCCGGAAGGAATCCTGCAGTACGCTCCCTCCGGGAAACCGAAGATCGTCCGCGACCTTCCGATCGCAGACCACAAAGTCGGCATGCAGCTCATCCTTGAGGCCCTGACCGACCCCGAGACCGGCGTGCTGAAATCCCTGGAAGACATCGAGGCCGTGGGACACCGCATCGTCCAGGGCGGCGATTTCTTCTCCGGGAGCGCCCTTGTCAATGAGGACGTCCTGAAGAAAATCGCCTTCTGCAGCGATTTCGCCCCGCTTCACAACCCGGCCCACCTCCTGGGCATCGAGGCCATCCAGCATGTCCTCCCGACGGTTCCGCAGGTCGTGACCTTCGATACGGCTTTCCACCAGACCATGCCGGACTATGCCTACATGTATGGCCTGCCGTACGAATATTATGAAAAATTCCGTGTCCGCCGCTACGGCGCCCACGGCACGTCCCACCAGTTCGTCGCCCAGCAGGGCGCCAAGTTCTGCGGTGTGGACATCGACCATTCCAAGATCATCACCTGCCACCTCGGTGCCGGCAGTTCCATCTGCGCCATCAAGGACGGCAAGTGCGTCGACACCTCCATGGGCTTCTCTCCGCTGGAGGGCATGATCATGGGCACGCGTGTCGGCAACATCGACGCCAACGCCGTGATCTACCTGGAGAACAAGCTGGGCGTGACCCCGGATGAGATGTCCACCATCCTCAACCGCAAGTCCGGCTTCCTGGGCGTTTCCCAGAAGACCTCCGATGCCCGCGAGCTTAACGAGCTGGCCAACAACGGCGATCCGAAAGCCAAACTCGCCCTCAAGAAGTTCACCTTCGACATCATCAAGCTCATCGGTTCCTACATCGCAGAGATGAACGGCGTCGACCTGATCGTCTTTACCGGCGGTATCGGCGAGCACAACAGCCGCCTGCGCCGCCGTGTCCTCGAGAACTTCTCCTACATGGGCCTTTCCCTTGATTATGAGGCCAATGCCGCCGCCTTCGGCGAAGATGCCATGATCACGACCGCCGACTCCGCCGTCAAGGCGGCCCTGATCTGCACCAATGAGGAACTGGTCATCGCCCGCGATACCATGCACATTGTCGAATCCCTTGAAAACTAACGCACATAAATACCATGATTACCAAATTCTCTGATGTTTTCGCCGAGCTGAAGGCCGGCAACGTATGCAAACGGATGGTCGCAGCATGGGCTGTCGACGAGCACACCATCGAAGCGGCCAGCAAAGCCGTCGACCTGGGAATCGTTACCGCCACCCTCGTGGGTGACAAGGAAATGATCAAGGACGTCTGCGCCAAGAACGATATCGATGTCGAGAAATTCGAAATCGTCAACGAGCCCAATGAGCTTAAGGCGGTCTCCCGTGCCGTCCAGCTGGTGCATGACGGAGAGGGCGATGTCCTGATGAAGGGCCTGTGCTCGACCGACAAGTTCCTCCGCGCCATCCTCAACAAAGAGACCGGGCTGCTGCCTCCGAAGGGCGTGCTGAGCCACGTCGGCATCATCGAGAATCCGAAATACCACAAGCTCATGTTCCTGACGGACATGGCTGTCATCCCGCAGCCGGACTTCCGCCAGAAGGTCAAACTGGCAAACTATGTCATCAAGGTGGCGAAGTCCTTCGGTATCGCAAAACCGAAGGTGGCGTTCATTGCCGCTTCCGAGCAGATGCTGGATTCCATGCCGGCCTGCATGGAGGCCGCGATGCTGGCGAAGATGTGCGACCGCGGCCAGATTCCGGGCTGCATCGCGGATGGTCCGCTGGCGCTGGATGTCGCCATTGATGCGGAAGCCGTGCAGATCAAGAAGCTCGTCAGCCCGGTGGCCGGCGATGCCGATTGCCTCTGCTTCCCGAATATCGAGTCTGCGAATGTTTTCTGGAAGGCGAATTCCAAGCTTTGCGACGGTGTCAAGCAGGCCGGTATGCTGGTGGGTACCACCGCGCCGTGTATCCTTGCGAGCCGCGCTGACAGTGCTGAGACGAAGCTGAATTCGATTGCACAGGCTGTCATGTTCGTGAAGTAGCGCGATACAGCAAAAGATATCCCTCTTTTCTTCGATCCTCCCCGCAATGCGGGTCCCCTCCCTTCTCGGGAGCCGAAGTCGAAGAAAAGAGGGATATCTTTTGCTATTTAGGAGAAGAGGAGGCCGGAGCCAATGCCGCCAGAACCGGGTAGGTTCTTCTCTTTTGCTTTTTTTAACTTACCAGGAGCCGGAGGCACCGCCGCCACCGAAGGAGCCGCCGCCGAAGCCGCCGAAACCTCCTCCGCCGCCAAAGGAGCCGCCTCCACCCCAGGAGGAGCCTCCCCCGAAGATAGACCCGCCGGAGCGGCCGATCGGGCCGATGTAGATGTAACGGCCGCCACCGCCGCCGCTACCCCCGTTGCCGCCATTGCCGCTGTGCTTGGAAAGATAGAGGAAGACCAGGAAAAGCAGTCCCATCAGGATCAACATCGCCACGAGGTCATCCATACCCTCTTCGTCCCGGTCCCGTTCCTCGGAGATTTCCCCGCTGGCGTAGGCCATCAGTTTCTCGCAGGCGGCCAGCACACCGCCGTAATAGTCCCCGCTTTGGAAATGCGGGATCATCTGATTGTCAATGATCCGCTTGGCATAGACATCCGGGATCGCCCCTTCCAGGCCATACCCTACCTGGATCGAGACCTGGCCGGAGGAATCGGCCGTCTTGGGTTTGACCAGCACCACGATGCCATTGTTAAAGTCTTTGTCCCCCACGCCCCAACCCAGGCCGATACGCACGGCATATTCGGAAGGCGGATACCCCTCCAAATCATTGACGGTGACGACGGCGATCTGGTTGGAGGTCGTATCATCGAACGCCACGAGCATCTCTTCCAGGTGCCGGACCTGCCCGGACGTGAAGATCCCGGCCAGGTCATTGACCAGCCGTTGCGGCTGCGGACGGGACGGGATGCCGGCCCGGGCCGGAAGCAAGGCTGCGGCCAGGAGCAGCAGGCAAACGCCCCACCGACTAATCTTCACCGTCATTTTCATGGAAAGAGATTTCGTCCGGGAGTTCGTTGACATCATCGGCCTGATATGGGAAATACAACTTCAGCTTTTCTCCGATCAGCACGACGGCCTTTTCAAGGCCTTCGGCATACCGGCCGGCGGAAAAAGAGGCACCGAGAAGGTCGCAGACATCATTCCAAAAGCCATGGGGCACCGCCTCATTGATTCCCTTGTCGCCGAGCACGGCGAACTTGCGGGTATTGCAAGCCACATAGATCAGCACCCCGTTGCGGGCGGTCGTCCGGGCCATCCGCAGGACACGGAATGTGCGCAGCGCCCGTTCTTTCGGGTCTGCGTCACATTTTCTTTCGATGTGGATCCGGATTTCGCCGGAGGTGCTGCGCTCCGCGGCGCGGATGGCAGATTCGACCCGCCGACGTTCCTCCCGGGAAAGGAAGTCGATGGCTCTCATGCGATCAGAACTCTACCTTCGGAGCGACGTCCGCACCTTCCGCTGCCTTGAAATAGCCCTTCTTGTCAAAATTGAAAAGGCCGGCGATCAGATTGGTCGGGAAGGAACGGATCTGGGTATTGTAAGACTGAGCCGTTTCGTTGAATTTCTGGCGCTCGACGGTGATCCGGTTCTCCGTACCCTCGAGCTGGGCCTGCAGGTCCTTGAAATTCTCATTGGCCTTCAGGTCCGGATAGGCTTCACTGACAGCGATCAGACGGCCGAGAGCCTGGCTCAGTTCGCCTTGGGCAGCCTGGTATTTGGCAATCTGCTCGTCCGTCAGGTCGGAGGCATCCACCTTGACCTGCGTGGCTTTCGCCCGCGCCTCGATCACGGCCTGCAGGGTGCTGCTTTCATGCTCGGCATACCCTTTGACCGTCGCGACCAGGTTCGGAATCAGGTCCGCACGGCGCTGGTAGACATTCTCTACCTGGGCCCAGGCGGACTGGACCGATTCGTCACTCTGGACAAGACCGTTGTAGGTGTTTTTTACCCAGCCGAACAAAATGAGCGCAAGGACGGCAAGGACAAGGATGGTAATAAGACCCTTCTTCATGGTATCGACAGGTTAAAGTTACTCCGACGCATCCCGGACACAGCGAACGTTGGCCCGGAAATAAGACTTATGCAGGCTGGCCTTGAAAACATCCGCACTGCGGAGATAGAGTTGACGCGCCCACGCCTGGTCTTCGTCCGCCTCTTCAGCCGTCCAGAAGACAGCATACTGGGAACTTCCCCGGAACAAGGCCGTCTCACCGTCTTCCATGGCGTAACCGGAAGGAATCGCACAGAATTTCAGTTTATTGGTAATCGTCACCTCCGGCCAGAACTCCCACATCTTATTCTCATTCATGTACGCATCCGCCATCATGTCGCCGGCGATGCCGGCATAGATGTCACCCGGGTCTTCCAAGCCATGGGCCTTCGCCAGGTCATCCCAGTCGGCGGCATCCGGCAGGCGCCAGCCTTCCGGGCAGGCGGCCTTCGCTTCGTCCCAGGTGTAGTACATGCCGAATACATCCTGCATCGCCGCCGCATTGTAATACGGTTTGCCGCTTCCAAAGGCCAGGTTGCGGGCCATCCACTCGCGGCCGCCGATCTTCACGTACGGATAGGAACGGCCATCGCGCTTGTCCTCGAGTTTGGCGACATCGTCCGGCAGGTCCAGTCCGGTAATGGACTCGGCCCCCTTAACGATCACGAGGCTCACGACCTTGCTCATGTTATAGTATCCGTCTGCGAAAGCGGCGCAGGTCAGCGTCATCGACGTGACGTCACTCGGAACCGTGAAGTCGAAAGAGCCGTCACCGGCACCGTTTTCACGGCGCGTGGTATCCCGGACGGAAGAATGGGAGTCCGTCCAATAAATGCCGGGAGCTCCGCCGTCCGTCTTGGTCACGCCGGTCGGGACCAGGTGGAACTCCTGACCGGGCATGACATAGGTCGGTATGGAGAAATTCATGCTGCCGGTGAGGTATTCCTTGGACTCATCAGTACTCTTGTCCTTCTTGCAGGAAACCAGTCCCGCACCGAGGACCACCACGGCAGCAGCCAGGAAAATCCGATATATTTTCATCTGTCGTTTCATCGTGTTCATCATGCAAATATGCGCATTTTTTCTCTGAAAACCTTACCTTTGTAAACAAATAGTTTGCCAATGCGCCCGATATTCCGCATAATCTGCCTGTCCGTCCTTTTCCTGGGCCTTTCAGCCTGCACGCCGCGTGACCGATACATCGCCATCAGTGGGTATGCCCAAGGCGGGACGTATACGGTCAAACTCAACCTCAAAGGCGTCACGGCGCGGCCGGAGGCGCTCCGGGACGGCATCGACTCCATCCTGACCCGCATCGACACCACCCTCTCGGGCTATAACAAAGGCTCGCAGCTCAGCCGGTTCAACCAAGGCGAAAGCATCGTCCCCAACGACCTGTTCCGCGAAATCTTCCTGGCGGCCAAAGCCTACCGCGACGAGACCGGCGGCGCCCTTGACGTAGCCGCCGCTCCCCTGTTCGATGCCTGGGGCTTCGGCTTCTCCAACGATTCCCTCCCCTCCGACGAGACCGTCGACGCCCTGATGGAAGCCTGCGATATGGACCGCATCCCGCAAGACCTGACCCATGCTGACGGCCAACGGCTCAACTACAACGCCATCGCACAGGGTTATTCCTGCGACAAGGTGGCCGACTACCTGCGCAGCTTCGGCGTCAAAGACATGCTGGTCGATATCGGGGAAATCTTCTGCGACGGCCTCAATCCCTCCGGTCGTCCCTGGACTTTGGCGGTGGACAAACCCGTAGACGGCAACAATGATCCCGGTGCGCAGATCCAGGCCAAATGGCAGTCCTCCGGCGGTCCCTGCGGGGTCGTCACCTCCGGCAACTACCGTAAATTCTACATCCGCGACGGAAAGAAATACGCCCATACCATCGACCCGCGCAGCGGCCGGCCCGTCGAGCACAACCTGCTCAGCGCCACCATTGTAGCCCCTACGGCCATGGACGCGGACGCCTATGCAACCTACTGCATGGTCATCGGCCTGCAAGAAGCCCGCGCCTTCATTGAAGGGCGGGCTGACTTGGAAGGGTATCTGATTTATGAAGAGGACGGCCAGATGAAAACCTGGGCATCCGAAGGATTCAACCTTATCTGAGATCCGTGACAATCCAGTCTTTCCCGACCTGCTTGTCGTAGCGGAATCCGTCGAGCGAACCGGGCTCGGAGAAGGCCAGGTTGCTGATTACGAAATCCGTCTTCGTTCCGTCCGTCAGCCAGACCGTCACGCCGGACAGGGTCTCCCCGGAAAAATACAACGACAATTCCTTGATGCCGCAAGCCTTTTTCGGGGTCAGGACACAAGTCTGGACGGATTGTCCCTTGAACGTAGCCGTCCCCGTTGACTTGACGTTGAAGGCCTTGGCGGCGCCGCTGACCAGCAGCGCAGGATTGGAAATGAAATCCGTCGCCTCGCTGTCCACCGGCTCCACGATCAGCTCCATGGCCTCGGCGTCCGCCGTCCAGCGGGTCTGTCCGTCGGAAAGGATATCCAGACCGTTGCCCTCCATCCGGAACGCATCGCCCTGTACCGCCGCCGTGCCGTCTCCCTTGAACTTGACGCCTTCCCGTACGGACTCATACGAATAGGCGAACGTCACCCGCGACGTGGCCACCTTCTCCGCAAAGGCGCGGAAAGGCTCCGCCGCTCCGGCCGACAGGCAGGTCGCAAGCAGGATCAAGAGCGTAGCGAACTTTTTCATCTTACTGGTTTTTAAAGGCTTCGATGATGCGGTCCAGTTCCTCGAAGGTCGTCACGAGCACCTCCCTGGGCTTCGAGCCTTGCTGCGGTCCCACGATGCCGGCGGCTTCGAGCTGGTCCATCACCCTACCTGCCTTTGCATAACCCATGCCAAGACGGCGCTGCAGGTCGGAAGTCGAGCCCCGCTGGGACGTAACGACCAGCCGGGCAGCCTCTTCGAACCGTTCGTCGAGGTTCTTCATGTCGATCATTCCGCCGCCTTCCTCGCCGGAATCCGCTTCCGGAGCCGGGAGATAATAAGGCGTATTGTAACTCCGCTTGTAACCGTTCTGGTTGCCGATGAAGTCGTTCAGCGCATTGATTTCGTCGTTGCTGATGAAGGCGCACTGGACACGCTCCACGTCGGCACCGGCGTAATAGATCATATCGCCCTTGCCGATCAGTTTTTCCGCGCCGCCGGAATCCAGGATGGTCCGGGAGTCCGTCTGGGAGAACACACGGAAAGCGATACGGGTCGGGAAATTGGCCTTGATCAGGCCGGTGATGACATCGACGGAAGGACGCTGCGTGGCCAGGACCACATGGATACCCGCCGCACGACCCTTCTGGGCCAGGCGGATGATCGACGTGGAGATGCTGCGCGCAATCGCCTTGGAATCGCTGCCACCGCCCACGGACATGGTCAGGTCCGCATACTCATCCACCACCACGACCAGGTAAGGCATATAGCGGTGGCCCTCGGTCGGCAGCAGGTGGCGGTCCTTAAATTTCTCGTTATAGAGCTTGACGTTGTTGACCAGCGCCTTGCTCAGCAACTGGTAACGCTCGTCCATCTCTACGCAAAGGGACTTGAGGATCGTCTCGGCGGACTTGGCATCCTTGACGATCGCATTGTTCATCTCGTCCGCCTCGCTGGCGGCGTTCGGCAGCACGGCCAGGTAATGCTTCAGGAGCTTGGCATAGGCCGAGAATTCCACCATCTTCGGGTCGATGAAAACGAACTTCAGCTCAGCCGGGTGCTTGGAATACAGCAGGGAGGCAATCAGGACATTCAGGCCCACGGACTTACCCTGTTTGGTCGCACCGGCCACCAGCAAGTGCGGGGCATCGGCCAGGTCGAAGACCTTGACTTTCTGCGTGATCGTATAACCGATTGCCACCGGCAGCTCAGCCTTGCTTTCCAGGAAGGCAGGATCGTTGAACATGGCCTTGAGGGGGACGATCGAAGGGTGGTCGTTCGCCACCTCGATACCGACCGAGTCGGCCAGGGTCACGACGCGGACGCCCTTGTCGGCCTTGAGGGCCATGGCGATGTCGTCCTGGAGACTGCGGATCGAAGAGATCTTCACGCCCGGAGCCGGGTAAACCTTATACAGGGTCACCGTCGGACCGACGACGGCCTTGACATTGTCCACTTCGATCTTGTAGGTCTTCAGCGTCGCGCGGATCTTGAAATTGTTACGCCGGAGTTCGTCCTGGGAGACTTCCTGGCGCGAGCCTTCATAGTCATCCAGCAGTTCCAGCGGCGGGAAGCGGTATTTATCCAGTTCATCCCGCACGTTGATACGCGGCAGGTCTACGTCATTTTCCGTAGAAAGTTCTTCTCCTTCAACCACTTCCAATCCTTCATCGGTCTTTCCCTCTTCTGCGGGAGCGACCGGAGCGGCAGGCGTCGCCGGCTCGGCCGGAGCCGAAGGCGTCACAGTCGCCGGTGCAGAAAGGGTCCGGCCGGAAGTCAGCCGGGTCAACAGGTCATCTGCCGGCGGTTCCACGGCCGGAGCCGGGCCGGCGGCAACAGGGTCGGGCGCAGCGGCAACGGCAGGCGCAGCGACAGGGGCGGACGGCTCCTCCTGCTTCCCGGAATCATCGGACTCATCCGGAAGGTCCTCTTCCAGCGGACGGACAAAACGGAAGCCCCGGCGTTTCTTTTCCGCTTTGGGCTCCGGCTCTTCGCCAAGGTCCCGTACCGGTTCCGGATCCTTTCCGGACCCGAGCGAAGCGAACCACTCCGTGAACCGCTTGCTGGCGAAGAAACACCAACTCGCCACCAGAATGGCCAGCAGCACGACCGTAACGGCCGCACCAAACAGATTCTTGGACCAATTCACGACCAGGGCGCCGCAATCGCCGCCCAAGCCTCCGCCGAAAGCATGCTCCAGTCCGAACAAAGGAGAAACGAATGCCAGGATGAAAGAGGCGATAATCGCAGCCGTCAGGCTCAGCAGGACGGCCTTGATGACCGAAAAGGAGCGACGGCCCAGCAGCAGCCGTGCCGCGAGGATTCCCAACACCAGCACCAGCAGCAGCGAGCCCAGGCCAAACCAGCGGCTGACCAGCAGCCAGGCCCATTGATGGCCCATCTTGCCGCCGGAATTGTGCACATCCACATCCAGGGAAAGCCGGTCCGGATCACCCAGCAGGCTCTGGTCCGCCGTCCAGGTGAACAAATAAGAAAGGATGGATATCAGGGTAAACAGCGCGAACGCACCGACGACCAGCCCCGAGATCTTCAGGATCCGGGTCCGTTGCTGGGGGTCCAGCGCTTCCCACCCGGAGAAAGGGTTGCGCAACTTCATGGATTATCTGCCTTTGTTTTTGCGTTGGAAATTGCCCCGTCGCTGATTGCCACCCTGGCGACGCTGCATGTCAAAGTTGATCAAAGCCGGGCGGGAGAAGTTTTGGTCGGAGGATATCCGGCTGAGGGTCAGGCCTTCAGGGACTTTGATCCGTCCTTCGGACATGCGTTCGATATCCTGGAAGATCGTTTCATCCGCGACGCTGTCCTTGTTCCAGATCAGATACTGCTGGCGCATGTAGGTCGCCAGCTGGCGGAGCATCGCCGTCTTGCGGTCACCCTCGGGCTCGGAGGCGATCAGGTCGATGATGCTTTCGATGTTGCGGCCATAATGGTAGGCCTTGATCGGCCGCTTTTTCAGCGGGATCGGCATCGGCTTGACTTCCAGCTGTTCCGGAGTCGGGACCGGATAGGGCGAATCCACATCCAGGTCGAAGCCGGCCATGATATAAAGATGGTCCCAGAGCTTCTGCTCCCAATGCTCGTCGGCCTTGACCGAAGGATTGAGCCGCTCCATGACCTTGACGATGGCGCGTGCCTGCGCGGTCCGTTTGTCCCGGTCTTCGATATGCTTGACCATCTCCACCATCCGCAGGACGTTCCGGCCGTATTCCGGCATCCGCAGACGGACTCGTTCCGTATTGTAATCCAGTTTGATCGTATGTTCGTTGGCTTCCATAATCGATAATATCTCAAATTACAAAGATACGAAAAAACCTAAACTTCCACAATTTTATCCGCCCCCTCCTCCCGGATATACCAGAGCCAGCCGCGGACCTTTCCGTAGCCCATCGCCCGGTACAATGCCGCATACCGCGCAACCTGTTTCCGGTGGGAAGGCGATTCTTCGCCAAACTTGAAATCGATGATCCGCACCTCGTCCGGCGCGACCACGACCCGGTCCGGGCGATGGTCCCGCCCATCCAATCCGATCAGCGTCAATTCGTTGCGGACTTCGGTCCGGTCCTCCGGGAACCAGCCGCGATCCTCGACCGACGCGATTTTTCCGGCCAGGAAAGTGCGATACCGCCCCGCCTGTTCAGCATCGAAATCCCCCCGTTCCAGGGCGGCAGCCACGGCGCCGTCCAGATCCTCCGGAACGACCGTCTCCGCAAGGATGGCATGGAGGACTAGCCCTTTCAGACGCGGCGACCGTACCAGCGCATCTTCCCGGAAATAGTCCACGGCATCCGCCGACAGTTTCAGGCGGCCCCGCTCCCGGACATCCACGTCCCCGTCTCCGGCGGAAGGATTGAGCGGATAGGAAGGATACTGCGCCAGGCGCTCTGCAGGACCCTCTTTTTCCTTCAGCGTATGGAAATCATACAGGGTGCCGAAATGCAAAGGCTTCTTGTAAAGCCAGGCATACAATACCTGGGACAGGTCCGAATAGGACGGACTGCCTTTCTCACAAGACTGGACAAAGGAGGCAGACGGCTCCGCCGCGATGATATGGAGCCCTTTTTCCGCACGGGTCAGCGCGACATAGAAGGTATTGAAATTGTCCATGTACTGGAGCAGTTTCTCCCGCGCGAAATCCTTGGAGAACAGGGTCTGGGGTGACTTCTTGGAAGACAGGCTGACCCGGTAGGCCCCGTCGGCGACGCCTTCCAGCGACGTCCCCGTCAGGTCCGGGCGGCTCCAGCGTGTCTCGTCCCGGTACAGTCCCACGGTCTCGGCATAAGGGAAGATGACATAGGGGAACTCCAAACCCTTGGACTTATGGATGGTCAGGATCCGGACGGCATCCGGATCCTCCGGTGAACTGATCTTCGGATCGGCATCCGCCCAGGCTTTCAGGAAGCCAGCCAGGTTGTTTCCATGGGCTGCGACCCAATCCTGCAGCTCATCCATAAACGACTGGATATAAAGGACTTCTCCGTCGAATAAAGCCTCGTCGCGATCGTTCAGGGCCCGGAGCAGGCTTTCAGCCAGGTCGACCAGGGAATGATAGCTCTCCGGTATGGGAATATCCAGTTGCCGGGCCAGATAGCCGGCCACCTTGTCGGAGCGGTTTTCGACGGAGGACATCAGCGAAACCAGCCGCCGGACCGTTACGGAGGATTTGACCCGGAGCGAATCGTCCGAGATCACCGGGACACCCTGGTCCACCAGGAACCCCGCGATGTCGGACCCCGATGCATTGTTCCGCACCAGCACGGCGATGTGTCCGTAGCGGGCGCCCGCTCCGCGTGCCGTCCGGATGGATTCCAACACGGCGTCCATCTGTCCGTCCTTGTCGCAGAAGGTTACCTCAACGCTTCCCGGCTCCGGATCCCTGGTCCGGATCGCCTGCTCGACATCGGCGTAAACCGCACTGATCAGGCCCTTTTCCCCGCCATATTGCAGGTCCAGCTGTTCGGCGGCCCAGGGGAAGAACCCGTTATTGAAGGTTACGATGGTCCGCAGGCTCCGCCAGTTTTCCTGCAGCGGATCCCGGTCATTCGCCTGCGGGAAAGCCTGTTTTACTTCGGTAGCCAGCAGGTTCCAGTCCGACCCACGCCACCGGTAGATACTTTGCTTGACGTCGCCGACAATCAGGTTGTCCCGTCCGTTGGCATCGCTCTCGGACAGCAGCGGGCGGAAATTGTCCCACTGCACCGTAGAGGTATCCTGGAATTCGTCCAGCAGGAAATCCTCGAAACGCACGCCCAGCTTCTCATAGACAAAAGGAGCGTCGCTCCCGTCGATGATCCGACGCAAGGTCACCGAGGATTCGTCCAGGCTCATGACATTCTTCTCCCTGACCAAAGCGTCGAAGGAGCGATAGATCTCTCCGGCGAGCCCCAGGCTGTAAATCTGACGGAGCAGGATGCCGGCCGTATTGTAGGCCTTGAACGGACGGTCGAAAAGGGCGCAGAACGTTTGCAGCGGGTCTTCCAGAAGGCCCTCCACCTGCGGCAGGAGATGGGCGTTTTTCTTGCTGAACCACTGCTGGGGATCACCGGCCCGCCGCATCCAGGCCTCCGTCGGGGCCGGGACATCCGCTTTCGGGTCCAGCTGTGAATACGTATCCTGCAAAACCGCCATGAACTTATAGCTGGTCTGGTCCGTGGTCACGCCGCCCCGAGCAAGGGCGTCCAGCGCCTGACCTGCGGCCGCTTCGACCTGGCGGCAGAAATCCGACCGGTACGCCCGGCAGGCCTTCCGAACCGACTGAAGATAGGTTTTGTCATAAATCCGGTTCTCGTCCAACCGGTTCCGCTCGACGATTTCGCGATGTTCATCGGACTTGAGCGCTTCAGCCATCTCGTACAAGCCTTGCTCCAGGTTGAAACGGCCGGTCTGCTCCAACTGGTCCATCGCACTGTCCGTCAGCCAGCGAAGCAGTTCCTTGTCCTCCCCGGTCAAGGCATCCAGGATCCGGTCCACGCTTTCATGGACCAGGGCCGGCTTGTCCAATTCCACCTGATAGGAGGCGAACTGCCCGATTTCACGGGCGAAGGCTTTCAGCGCCTGCTGGAAAAACTTGTCGATCGTGCTGACCGCGAAGGCCCCGTAATCATGCAACATATCCACCAGCAGGCCGGCCGCCCGCTCGCGGATCTGCTCCATCGAAGGGAATTCCGCCAGGAGTTCCTCGATATAGGCAGACTTCGCGGGCTCATGTGCGAGGATATCCAGTTCCTTGAGGATACGGCTTTTCATCTGGTCCGTCGCCTTGTTGGTAAAGGTGACCGCCAGGATGTGCCGGTAGGCATAGCGTTCCTGGCTGCGCAGCAATAACTGAATATAGGTCTTGGCCAGGTTGTGCGTCTTGCCCGAACCGGCCGATGCTTTCAAAATCCGTATCATCGCCCGCAGATAAGTTTAAAGTCACAATACTCACAGGTCTTCCGGTCATCGGTGCGCCGGATCGGGATGGCCGGATCGGCCATTTGGGCCAGCAGCTCTTTCAGCCGCTCCCGCACCAGGTCGCAGAACTCCGGGCAGACTTCGGCGGTCCGGATGTCTTCCGAGAACAGTTTCGCAGCCGGATAAATGGCATTGACGACCCGCTGTCCCTGAGTTTCCGATGCCACGTACATGTCATAGAGGAACAACTGCAGGGCGATCTTCGGGCGTTTGCCGTTGTCAGGGCCGAAAAGCAGGTCGGTCACGGCGGCCGCATTGCCGCTGTCGATCCGCACGTCCTTTTCCTCGACCCGTCCGGTCTTGTAATCCACGATCCGGACCTCCCCTTCCTCGAAAGAATCCATCCGGTCAATGAACCCAAAGAATTTGTAACCTTCAAATTCCCAAGTCCTTGCAAGCTCAAGTCCGAGAATCCGGAACCGGTCTTTCCCCCGCTCTTTCAACAGGGCCCTGTCCCGCTCGAGGGTCTTGACGACATACTGCGAAATGATGTCTGCCAGGACCAGGTTCCGTCCGGCAATCTCGGACGAGTGCAATTCCTCCCGGACCAGGCTGTCGATACGGGCCCGGATTTCCTCCTTCCGGCCCAGCCATTTTTTCAAGTACGCCTCCGTTACTTCCGTCAAAGGGACCAGCGCGCCGCTCCGGATACTTTCGGCAACCGAATCCCGGTCCATTTTAAAGGCCGGATCCATCGCTTTGTCCCCCAGGTACAGCGCCTGCATCGTGGCATGATAGACATTGCCCAGCATCCCTGCATCCAGCGACTCGGCGACCTCCGCCTCGGGGCGCAGTTTCTCGATTGTGCCATAGTAGAACTTGGCCGGGCAGGCCAGCCAGTTCTGCAACGAAGAGGCGGACAGGCGCGTGGTCTTCAGCCGCTCCGGGAAATCCGCCGGCTTGGGGAACTCCTCCGCTGCCGCAGCCCGGGAAATCCGAGCCTTGGCCACCGATTGTTTCAACGGGAGCCGGTAGTGGTACCGGAGTTGCTTGATATAACGGCTCTCCTCCCCCGGTTTCATTTTCTCGGTCCGCGAGTCATACAGGAGCCAGACCTTTTCTGCGCGCTGGATCATCCGGTAGAAATAATAGGCCCAGACGGCATCCTGGTATTCATAGGTCGGCAGGCCGAAACCCTTCCGAAGCTCCGGCGGGATAAACGACGAACTGACGCTGCGACGTGGGAACACTCCTTCGTTGCAGCTGAGAATCACCAGGTTGCGGAAATCCAGTGCACGCGTTTCCAGCGGTCCCATGATCTGCAGGCCGCCCAGCGGTTCGCCATTGTAGGGCACAGATTCTCCCGACAGGAGCTGGCCCAGCAACCGGGCATAGGTGGCCGGCTGAACGGCCAGGGACATCCCCTGAAGCCGGCGGATGCATTCCAGGTACCGGCGGGCGAATTCCGCCTCCTGGACCATATCCGGATCTTCGCACAGAAGCGGTCCCAGGAAACGC
>Ga0256405_10006950_pt1 | contig 17538 bp, 15 predicted proteins | sample RumenRJG_02DNA_FD_189096 | JGI IMG/M metagenome (GOLD analysis project Ga0256405, IMG submission 189096) | Bovine rumen microbial communities from Lethbridge, Alberta, Canada - RJG_02 | ecosystem: Host-associated > Mammals > Digestive system > Stomach > Rumen | place: Canada: Alberta...
CGGAATAATAACCGAGTCCCTGCCATTCCCGCAATACGTCCGCTTCGTCCGCTGCCGCTAAATCTTCTATCGTTGGCCAACGATTGACGAAACGCAGATAATATTCCAGACCTTGCATGACTCTTGTCTGTTGCAAGATGACTTCACTCAACCAGATCCGATAGGCATCTTCCGTCTCTCTCCACGGGAGTGTCCGGCAGTTGGATTCGTACCAGCGATATAAATGGCTATATACTAATGAATTGGACATAAAAAAAGCTTATTTTTTGCTAAAAACATCAAAATCGGGTGCAAAATTACAAAAAAATGCACAAATTTGCAATTTTTTTTGCGAAAAACTTTTGTATTTCAATAATTTATAGTAACTTTGCAGAGTTTTTCGAATTTTAACAACAAATTATAGGAATAATCGCTATGACTAAAGCAGAATTAGTAAATGAAATTGCAATCTCTACAGGCTATGACAAAACCTCTATCGGAGTTGTGCTGGAGTCGTTCATGGAGATTGTAAAAAAGAACGTAACCAAGGGAGAGAATGTCTATCTCCGTGGTTTCGGTAGTTTTATCACCAAGACGCGTAAGGCCAAGATTGCCCGTAACATTACAATGAGCACATCCATTCCTGTGCCGGAGCATCAGATCGCAGCATTTAAACCGGCAGCAGAGTTTGCCGCTCAGGTGCGCAAAGGTAAATAAGCAAACAAAATATTTTTTTAATAACATTTTAATAATTTAAAATTATGCCAAACGGAAAGAAGCATAAAAGACACAAGATGTCAACGCACAAACGTAAAAAACGTCTGCGTAAGAATCGTCATAAGCATAAGTAATTGACGATCGCTCTTTGGCTTTGTGGCTTGAGACTTGTCCGAGTGAGGACAAGTTGCCACAAGGCTTTTTTATTTAATTAATTAACCCCTATCAAGTATGAAAAGCGAATTGATTGTGGACGTCCAGCCGCAGGAGATCGCGATAGCGCTGACAGAGGATGACCGATTGCAGGAAGTGGCGCGTGAGAAACGTGACCAAGACAATTTCTCGGTGGGAAATATATACTACGGTCGTGTCAAGAAAGTGATGCCGGCGCTCAATGCGGTTTTCGTGGATGTGGGACATGAGAAAGAAGCTTTTCTACATTATTTGGATTTAGGTTCTCAGTTTCGTACGCTGCAAACTTATGTAACCAAAGCCGTTTCGGATCGACGTCATATGCCGGTCATGACCAAGACTCAACGTCAACCCGAAGTGGGCAAAGAAGGACAGATTGCCGATGTGCTCAAGGTGGGTGACCCTATTCTGGTACAAGTCTCGAAAGAGCCGATTAATACCAAAGGTCCGCGTCTTACCGCCGAGATTTCTATCGCAGGACGTAATATTGTCTTGATTCCCTTTGCCGACGGTGTCATGGTTTCGCAGAAGATTAAACGCGAGGCAGAACGCCAGCGTCTCAGACAACTGATGCTTTCTATTAAGCCGCAAGGCTTTGGAATCATCGTTCGTACGGTTGCAGAAGACAAACGTGTGGCTGAGTTGGACAATGAATTGCGACTACTGGTGGAGCGTTGGGAACAGACTGTGAAAAGTCTCCAACAGAAAGAACCGGTCAGTCTTGTGAGCGAAGAGATGGGACGTACACTCGGTATCATCCGAGACGTGCTTAGTCCTGATTTTACCACTATTCAGATCAATGACAAAGACATCTATGATGAAGTGCGTCATTATCTGGAATTGATTGCTCCCGAGAGCGCAAAGATTGTCAAACTCTATCAAGGCACACAGCCAATCTTCGACCATTTCGACATCACCCGTCAGATGAAGACAGGGCTCGGCAGAACGGTCGGTTTTAAACACGGTGGTTATCTCATCATAGACAAAACCGAAGCACTGTTCTCTATTGATGTCAATTCCGGCAGCAAGAAGATTTATGAGGACCAAGAGGAGAACGCGTTCCAGTTTAACATGCTGGCAGCCGACGAGTTGGTTCACCAGCTCCGTTTGCGAGATATAGGCGGCATCATCATTGTTGATTTTATCGACATGGATGACAAAGGCCACCAGCAGGAGTTGTACGATTATGTACGCAAACTGATGGAACGTGATCGCGCTAAGCACAATGTGCTGCCGCTCAGTAAGTTCGGACTCATGCAGATCACGCGTCAGCGTGTACGTCCGGCGGTAGAGGTAGAGGTGATGGAGACTTGTCCGACCTGTATGGGCAAGGGTAAGATTCAACCGTCTATTCTCTTCACCGACCAAGTAGCTGAGGCTTGCGAGCATATGTCCGAGCAGTATGGACGGGGATTGAAGTTGCATTTGCACCCCTATGTTTATGCCTATGTCCGTCGCGGATTGCTCTTCTCGCTCAAAAACAAATGGCGTCTCCAATTTGGAGTGAAAGTGGTTGAGAACCAGTCTCTTGGAATGTTAGAAATGCGTTTTGTAGATGCAAAAGGCCAAGTAGTGCAGCATAAACACGACGAGCCTAAGCAGGAAAAGAAGACTGAGGTAAAACCGGAACAGCCCAAACAGGAGCAGCCTAAGCAGGAACAACCGAAACAAGAGCAGCCGAAGAAAGAGCCACAACCGGCTCCCAAACCGGCAGAGCAACCCAAACAGGTTGAGAGTGCTGCCAAGACGGAAACTCCGGTAGAAACTCCGGCTCCGAATCCTGTTCCCGCCAAGTCTAAGAAAAAGGCGAAGAAAAGCAAGAAAGCGGAGCCCAAACAAGAGGCAAAGCCCGAAGTGAAAGCGGACAAACCTGAAGAGCAGCCTGCCGAAACGGCATCGCCGAAGAACAAGACCGCGCGTCACAGTTCCAAGAAGGCAGCCAAACCTGCTCCCGTAGCTCCCGCTGAGCCATCTCCGGCTGAGACAAAGGCTCCTGCAGCGGTTAAGAAACGCGCTCGTAAGAAAAAAGCAGCAGACAAACCTGCTGAAAATCCTAATAATGGAGAAAATGCATGAAAAAAACAGAGATCGAAGTTATCGGTCTCTGTTTTTTAAATTCAGAATTCTTATCTCGCTTCGCTCGAACGATTATTCTTAGCCCTGAGGGGCACGATTTTTACGCAAAGCGAATTTTCAGAATTTAGTTTTCGGATTCTTCTTCCACGGCTCCCGGAATATAGCGTTTGAGCACACGTGCTACGCCGGTTGTCCAGCTGTTGATGGAGTCGTTGTCCATCTGTAAACCGCTGATCATATGTACCACTTGGTCAATAGGCATTCCGTATCGCAACACGCCGGAGATAAGCTTTGCGTAGTTCCAGAACTCGCGGTCGAACTTATAACTCAGTCCCTCTACCGTCGTTTTGAACCCGCGCGTGTTAACGAACTGAAAATCATAGCGTTTCTGTCCGTCCTCTTGTACCACTTTGATGATTTTGCCTTTGGTGACCGATTTAGGCAGAGCGATACCCATTTCGTCGTCAGCCAAACCGGTGAAGATCTCATAGGGGCGTCCGTCTTTGAGTCCCACGAACGCAATCCATTTGTCTTTTTGGTTTTGGAAGCGTACCACGTCGCATTCCAACTCAGCCGGACGCTTCAAGAGCGTGTTATTTTCCTGTATTTCCATAATCGTCAATCAATAGTTATTTTTGCCGAACAGCTGGTCTCGCCGTTCTGGTTCTTTTGCTGGTATTGCACGCCGTCAGCCGAAACCAAATAATAGGTCTGCAGCTCATCACCGAGCATAACCTCTTTGGAGTAGTTGATGTCCAGACGTATTTTCTTACCGTAGTAGTTGGGCAGGTACGCATCCATCATTGCCTGCAGATAGCGGCAACTGTTGCAGTGTCCGTTATAATCGATGTCCGAATAGACAATCTTATGCGGCATGCAACCGGTCGGCTCGGGTAGAGTAGTCATCCGGACACGTGCCATTTCGATGACATCTCCGTCCACCGAATCCGCAAAGATCGGATCGTCGAAGATATTGACAATCTCGCGTTTTTGCAGATCCAGCACAGCCCAGACGCTCTTACATTGCCCGATGATTTTGTCACCGCTATAGATCCGGAAATTACGGGTACTCAGCATATGTGCGTTGCTCTCGATCCAAGTCTCGAACCGCACTTTCTCGCAATGAGTCGGCAACTCATACATCTCCAGACTCAGCCTTGTTAGAATCCACGTCAGCCCTTTTGGATGCAGTTGAGCAATACCAAATCCCAACTGATCCGCTACTGTTCCTGCCACTTCCAACAGGTAGTTCTCCAGATTAAAGAGACGCAATTTTTTATTGCCGTCCACTTCCTGGTATTTGATCTCGTATTCGTAGTTGTATTTCATTCTTTCGTGATCACGTAATTACGTAATGACGTAATAATTTTTAATTTTAATTTTCAATTTATTTCAGCCAGCGGTCGAGCCAGTTGCGGAACTCGCGTTGCCAGAGGATGCCGTTCTGGGGTTTGAGAACCCAGTGGTTCTCGTCCGGGAAGATGAGGAGTTCGGCAGGCACGCCGCGCATCTTGGCGGCATCGAAGGCTGCCATGGCTTGGTTAGCAAGGATACGGTAGTCTTTCTCGCCGTGGATACAGAGAATAGGAGTGTCCCATTTGTCCACGAACCGATGCGGACTGTTGGCAAAGGTACGCTGTGCGATCTTGTTGTCTTTCTCCCAATAAGCACCGCCCATATCCCAGTTGGCAAACCATTTTTCCTCGGTTTCGAGGTATTGCATCTCCATGTTGAAGATACCATCGTGTGCGATGAACGCTTTGAAGCGTCCGTCGTGGTGACCTGCGATCCAATAGACACTGAAGCCACCAAAAGATGCACCCACACAGCCCAGATGGTCTTTGTCCACATACGGCTCTTTGCAGAACTCGTCGATTGCTGTGAAATAATCCTTCATACACTGACCACCGTAGTCGCCGGAGATCTCTTCATTCCACTCCATGCCGAAGCCCGGCAGACCACGTCTGTTCGGAGCGACGATGATATAATCGCCGGCAGACATCATCATAAAATTCCAACGGAAAGACCAGAACTGCGAAACAGGACTCTGCGGACCTCCTTCACAATAGAGGATCGTCGGGTATTTCTTAGATGGGTCGAAATGCGGCGGATAGATGATCCAAGTCAACATCTGCTTTCCGTCCGTCGTCTTCTGCCAGCGGGGAACGACTGTTGAGCGCTCTATCTGGTTGTAGATATTATCGTTCTCATGCGTCAGTTGCGTCAGTTCAATATAACCGTCGATTTTCTCCAAAGCCTTTGCGATGTCTAATTTGCAGACTTCGTTTGCCTCTATCATGGAGTGACGAAGCAAATAGGCATAATGGTCGCTTACATCTCCCAGAGCTACGTCAAACTGTCCTTCGGTCATCTTGGCACACCATCCTTCCAAGCCCATCGCCCACAGATGAATGGTGCCTTGTATCACGGCTGTGCCGAGCATGACGGAGTCGTTATACCACGCGAACTCATCGATATTGGTATCGAGGAAATGGCTGATAAATTTCTTTTCTCCCGTCTCAATGTTCATTGCCATCAGTCGATTCTCGTCACTCTCATAGCCGTCTCTTGCCATGGACTGCCAAGCTATCCATTTGCCATCGGGCGAATAGGAAGGGTTGGTGTCATAGCCACCATTGTCCGCTGTGATGTTTCGTTCCTCGTGCGTGCGAACATTATAAAGGTAGATGTCGCTGTTCGTTGAAATAGCGTAGTCCAAACCGGTTTTCTTGCGGCAAGTATAAGCTATCTCTTCGTTATTCGGATTCCAAGCCAACTGCTCGATGCCACCAAACGGTTTCATCGGGCACTCGAAAGCGGTTCCCTCCAAGATATTGTGGCATTCACCAAGTTTGGCGGATTTGATTCGCTCGCCCTCACCGTAGTACTCGATCTGTAACTCACAAACGAAAGGCTGCGGGGCTGTTTCAGTCCATTCATCCCAATGCTTGTACATCAGATCCTCGTGCATGTGTCCGGTAGCCAAGGGCAGGTCGGGATACTTATCTGCTGTCGAAGGAACCGTTTTAACCTGCTTGATCAAGATCACTCTGTCGCGCATAGGGGAGAGGAGGAATCCTTCTACGTCATCCGCTCCCTCTACTTTGACTTCCTCTTTGTCTCGGCGGAGATAGAGCTGTCCGCCTTTGAGATAAGCGAGCCATCCGCTGCAACCAAACCACGCCGGTTCAGTGCCCACAAACTCATCGAAAACCTCCAATTCACCTTCTTTAGCGAACTGGTCGCATAGCCGAATCCACGAAGTACTTCTGTTTTCCTGTACGCTGTAATAGCTGACTGTGTACGCGAGCCATCCGGTCTCGATGTCACATTTCACACTACCGATACGCCCCATAGCCCACAGACCTTCCGGTGTCAAACGACCACCTTCAATAGTGATTTGCGGCTTGGTAATAGGAGCCTTACCTTCTTCTGCTTTTTGGCAACTGGTGCCCACTAAAGCCAATGCTGCCATAATAAATAGATGTATTTTTTTCATTGCTTTCTATAAAAATCGTGCAAAGATAGTGAAAAATTTCTTTTTATGCAAATAAATGCGATTATTTTTCACTAAATTTTGCATATCTGCAAAAAATTTCGTATCTTTGCACAAATTTTTACGGATTATGGAGAATAATAGTATTGAGTTGGCTCTTTTGGAGCCGGAAGAACGCGAATTGGTGGAATATGTCTATAGTGCTATTCCGGCAGAGGATCGCGGCGAACTGACAGCTGATGATATCCTTGCGGTGCTTGATCTGATGGACGATTATCTGGAGGAGCAGGGCTTGCTCAAGGAGAATGCAGAGACGGGTGAGATGGAGTATTTGGACGGTGAGGTGGATGAAACAGAGCAGTTGAACTATGTCCTTGCTGCGATGAAAGAAGACGGACGTTCTATCACCGGCGTGCAGATACAGTTGATTCAGGATGCCGAGCTTCAGTATGGCATCGAGCATGGCTATTACGAGGAGGAATAAATTGGGAAAGATAGCTACTATAGGTTTCTTTGACGGCGTACACGGGGGACACCGTTTTCTGTTTGAGCATTTGCGAGAGGAGGGTACTAAGCGTGGTCTGGATCCGCTTATCGTGACGTTCGATACGCATCCTCGTGCTGTGCTGCAAAGCGATTATGTGCCGCAGTTGCTGACTTCTTTGGACGAGCGAAAAGCGTTGCTAAGTGCCTTTGGAGAGGTGAAAATATTGCCATTCGCAGAGATTCAAGGTCTTACGGCAGCTGAGTTTATGGCGCAACTGAAGGACGAATATGATGTCCAAGTGCTGCTCATGGGGTACGATCATCGGTTTGGCTCGGATCGTTTGCAGCATCCTCAGGATTACCGCCGAATAGGTGAGTCCATCGGGGTAGAGGTGCTAACGATGCCTGAATATACAGAGGGAGAGTGGCATGTGTCTTCGACGGAGATTCGTACTGCGTTGGAGACAGGAAACGTAGCAGTAGCCAATGAGCTATTAGGTCGTCCGTACAGTTTGTGCGGAACGGTTGTACATGGTGTGGGGCTTGGTCATACAATCGGTTTCCCGACGGCGAACATTAAACCTCTTGACCCACATAAGATCATTCCGAGGACGGGGGTCTATGTGGCATCGGTGAATACACCGTCGATGGACAATGCGCCTGCTTTTCTCTATATCGGAACCAACCCCACACGCAATCAATCGGATGTAACATCTCATCCGTCAGAGGTGTTCATTGAGGTTCATATTCCGTCGTTCAGAGGGGATTTGTACGGACGCACCTTGGAGATCCGCTTCTTGCGGTTGTTGCGTGAAGAGAAACGATTTAATTCCTTGGAAGAACTGAAAGCCCAGATCAAGGCTGATATTGATAGCACCCTGCGTCAGGTTTGACATTCGCGCGACTGACACTATCTCGGTCATAAGGGCAGGGAAGGGCAGTAATACTATCGCCTGCACAACGAGCAGGACTCAGGCTGTCCAGATGAAAATCATAATACACGTATTCCTTGTATTTGAAATATGTATTGCGGAAAACGGCTTTGTCCGTTTTCTGCCAATACGTGTTGTTCTCTGCGTGCGGAACCGCAAGACTGTCGGTCTTCAGATAATTGCCGATGAAAGAGCCGGTATAGTATTGGTCAAAAGGCGTAGCCACCACCAGTTGGTTAGCACGCATTCCGGTGACGATACAGTTACGGAAAGAGGTGACGGTAGCCGGTTTCTCTTTGCTCAGATTATCGATATAGACGGCCGCGGTGTTCTCGTTCACCGCTGACTGAATACGCACGTCCGTGTTGCCGAAATAAGAGGCAACCGTCGTATGGAGGAAATCATGCTTACCCCCTGCGCAATACACGCAGTACGAAGCACAGTTACTGATTTCGGTATTGACCACTTTCGCGTTCGTACGAACCAGTACGAGTCCGTAGAGCGTGTGATTATGAATACGGCAAGCATTGAGCGTCAGTTGCGGCAGCGCGCCCTCGTTGAAACCGGCACAGTAGAGACCGACGTTACCGGACAATATATCCACATATTCGAATCGCCAAGTACACGAAGTCTCGGCTTGCAGGTAGAATCCATTCCAACTACCGCCCGCATAGAGGTAAGGTACGTCTTTGAAGAGGTAGTCCAAACGGTCACCACGAATAACAATCGGTTTGTCTTTGGTTCCGACAGCATTGACGTTTCCTAAAGCAATGATACATGCTCCGGAGTGCATATAGACCGTAGCTCCAGGGCGTATGGTGAGCGTTCCTTCCACCACCAAGGTGTCGTAGATAAGCGTCGGTTTGGAGGCAGAGAGGGTACAAATGATTTTGGAGGTCCGTCCGCAGCCGGGTTTACCGATACGCGTCACGTCCTGTCCGTACGCCTCCAGATGGATGTCCTGCGTAGCATCGTTGGCGAGATGAAAACGCAGCCGGTCGGTTACCAAGACAGGCAGGTTGCTTTTGGTGGTGTCGATATCCGTACGGACAAAGACAAAGAGACTGTCTCCGCCGTTGAGCGTTATATCCTTCAGCTGCGACAAGTCGGCTTCTCCGTCCACGTTGACGCGGAACGAAGTACCATCATCTAACCATATACGGTTGATGCGGAGGGCGTTCTTATTGCGGTTATAGACCATGATCTGCGCAGTAGCACTACCTTGCGCCGTGAAGACTGTATCAAAATGAAGTGTGTCGCACGAGAAAGTGAGACGCAATGAAGGATCATTGCTTACCTTGTACTCGCGGCAGCTTACCAACGCGCAGATGGATACTATGAGAAGGAGGATCTTACGCATTTATTCGAAATTGAAGGTCAGACATATACTATGACTCGTGAGTTTCTTGAGGGCATCGGTATAGAAGGCATCTTGCGGCGCTAACTCCATACGTCCGTCGGAAGGGTAGAGTTGGTTTCCAAAGCCTATTCGGTACGTGATCTCGGGGCAGAACTTAAACCAGCGGAAATATAGATCCACGCCAAATCCGACCTCGCAGAAATAGTCCATCATCTTGAGTAAGACCGGTTTGTCGCGGTCACGGCTCACGTTGAAGCTGACGCCTCCACCGCCGATGACGTACGGACGGTAGTTACCTTCGCGTGCTGCCGACCATTTGAGCAACAGAGGCAAATAAACCGGCATAGCCAACACGTCTATATGCTTGCCGAACTTACCGGGTGTACCCTGTACAGGATTGCCGGACTCGGTTTTGTAATTGAGTGTGCGGCTTGTGAACATGATACCCGGACAGAAACGCAAGTTCAGGTATTTGCATAAACGCAAGTCGCTGATGAAACCCACGTGGAAACCCGGCAGAAGTGTACTCACTCGTGCATGGTAAATCTCCGTCTCACCGGTAATCGGGTTCGCTATGGGTATCTCACTGTCCGTTACGCTGAACGTAGAGAAGTTCAGACCTAATTGGAAACCGATATGCACTAACCGGTCATCGATGTACGGCTTATTCTGTGCCTGCTGTGCCCATAACGGAGCGCATAGTGCCGAAAATACCGTACACAATCCTAATACTATGTATCTAAAATCTTTCAATTTTCAATTTTCAAATTTCAAATCTCAAATCTCAACTATTCCTCCATATTACTATTTCCGCTATCATCGAAATCATCGTTACCGCCTAAGTCTCCTTCCGGTCTGCCACGACGTTTGCCTTTTTGGTTACCGAAGTTATAGGTCACGGTGAAACTGATGGAACGGCTATGCCATCTGTTCTCGCTGAATTGCCAGAAGCCTTCACCCCACGTAGTGTTACGACGAGCACGGCTATCCAAGAGGTCGCGTACATTAAGCGCAAGAGCCAGCTGTTTGTTCAAGAGGGTATAACGCAGACCCACATCGATAGAGTAGCTATGACTTGTGGTTCCTTGTGCTACCACACGCGGCGAACGGTACATTCCCGTTAACTGACCGCTGAAATTCTTGGTAAACAGGAACTGCGCATTGATACGAACCGAGCCTGCGAAGATATTCTGCCCCGACAGGTTAACGGGTATTGTGTCGCCTTGGTGGAACATGGTCTCATGCACGGCTCCGACGTTGTTCCAATAGAAATTGGCACTGGTGGTGAGTTGCAGCAACTCGCCAAAGAGACGGTTTTTAGCTACCACTTCGATACCCAATTCCTGACGTTTGGCTACGTTGAGATATGTATTCTTCATCGTTTTGCCGTCCATGTATTTGATGTTCTGCACAGCTCCCTCACGGTATTTCCAGAAGACTCCGGCAGAGAGGGTGTGGCGTTCCCAAGTCTTGAGGTAGTTCAGCTCCAAGTTGTTGGAATAAGCAGGCAGCAAGTCCACGTTACCGTAACTGATGTTCGTACTATCACTCATGTCCATACGCGGGTTGAGTTGGTGTCCGCGAGGACGATTGACACGGCGGGTATAGTTGAGTTGTAACTCATGCCCGTGTCCGAAATCATAGCTGATATACGCACTCGGGAAGAGTTGGAAATATGCGGTATCCTTCTTTCCAGGGAAGGGTGCATAGGAATCCTTAACGGCTCCATTGCCATCTTTATACTCCGAATCGAGGTGACGCATGTAGTACTCACCGCGCAGACCAACTTGTATGGACAGTTTGTCCCAGAAACGGTTGCCGTACGTCAAATAGATAGCGTGGTTTTGCGTAAGTCCTAGAAAATCAGCGTAGTACGGGTACAACTCACCTGTGTGATTGCCGTCTGCATCGTCGTTATAAGCGTCCGCATAATTGCTGCTCCAACTTCGGGTGTAGTTATAACCGGCTTCCAAACGGCTCTGCTTCGTCGGTTTCCATTCGTAGTCGGCTTTGATGTCAATGCTGCGATCCTTGTTACGGGTCGTTTGGCTCTGATAATTCGTCTTTTCTGCCGGAAAACGCTTTGTCTGACGGTAGTCCAAGTCCTGATTCCAACTGAACTCGTTGTACGTACCGCTCACTTGCAGCTTATGGTTGTCTTGCTCGAAGGTATAATCCAAGGTGGCATTTCCGCCCGGATGACTACCAACGCCCGATTGATAGCGCTCAAAGTCACGTGTTGTGTTGCCGGCTTTGTCCGTAAGCAAGTATGTACGGGTGTTGGTGTTTCTGTTATTGAACACCTTCGGGTCGCTTACCATGCCGAATCCCGAGACGCCGATGGTGTGACCTTGCGCTACATGGAAATTGAGTCCGGCACGTGCGAACATTCCACTGCCTTGGTGTTTCTGGACACCATCTTGCTCCAAATGGCTCTTAATCAAGGTACTATCCAATTTCTTGCTACCTGTTCCGGTGAGGTCATAACGGTCGGTTTTGCTACCACCATTACTGGTGTGATAGCGGTAGCCGACGTTGAAATAGCCGTCCACGATACCGGAGTTGAAATTGATATTAAAGCCCACGTTAGCCCCCGGAGGGGTATTCCAAGGCTTGGCAAGCGAGTAGTCGATACCGGCTTGTACGGAACCGTAATAACCTGCGGCACGATCTTTCTTCATGACCAGATTGATGATACCCGAAGTGCCTTCCGGACTGTATTTGGCAGAGGGATTGGTGATCAGCTCGATCTTCTCGATCGTTCCGGCAGGCATCTGCTGGAGTACTTGTCCTCGGTTCTCGGAATTGAGTCCAGCGGGTTTGCCGTTGATCCAGATCTCCACATCTTCGGAGTTACGCAAAGAGATGTTTCCTTCCTGATCGACATCTACGGACGGGATGTTCTCCAAGATCTCCGAGACGCTGGCTCCTGCCGAAGCGATATTCTGATCCACGGTGAATACTTTCTTGTCCAATTCAAAACGCATCGAGCTGCCTTGTGCCACCACTTCTACGTCTTGAAGCGTTTGTGCATCTTCCTTGAGCGCAATACGTCCCACGTTCATCGGCACTCCGGCTACTTTGATGGTCTTGCGTTGCTCGCTGTAACCCATGAATGAAACGACCAGCGTGTAGTTGCCGTTCTTGAGATCCAATGTGAAGTTTCCCCTCTCATCGGTGATAGTACCGGTGACAAGTTCTCTTTGCGTATTGTCGCCTTGTACTTTCTCGACGCTGACATTCGCAAAGTCAATCGCTTGCTTTGTTCCTGCGTCAATAACTCTTCCTGTTATCTCCACTGCCATGACGCAGAGCGTACTCATTGTCAGCCATATGATAGAGAATAGTCGTTTCATAAACAGTTTAACCTTTTTGTTTAAGCCTTGACGTTCTCCAAAAGCCATTCCACCGCTTCTGAATATCCGTCTGTGCCTTTTCCTATAATTGTATGCGCGCACACGTCCGTGAGCAGGCTCTGTTGCCGGAACGGTTCGCGTTTTGTAATGTCGCTTATATGTACTTCCACTACCGGTATACGGCTGTCCTCAACGGCATCGCGCAGCGCTACACTCGTGTGGGTGTAGCCGCCCGCGTTGAGTACGATACCAATATATTGGTCGTTGGTCGTTAGTCGTTGGTCGTTTGTCGTTAGTCCAGTCAGGGCCTCGTTGGCTTCCTGAATCCAGTCTATGAGGTCGCCCTCATGGTTCGATTGACGGTATAGGAAATGGGTATCCCGCCAGCGTCGCTGGATATCCAACAAAATCTGTGCCATTGTGCGCGTACCATATATATCAGGCGCGCGTAAACCCAAACGGTTCAGATTCGGTCCGTTGAGAATTAAAATTTTCAATTTTCAATTATCAATTATCAATCATCTTGCTCCGTTAACAGCCAAGAGGAACTCGTCATTGTCCTGCGTACGCTCCATATAGGCTTTGAGTTTCTCCATCGCTTCCTGACCGTTCATATCGCTGAGTTGTTTGCGGATCTGCCACATGCGGCTCAGTACGTCTGCCGGTAAGAGCAGGTCGTCTCGACGGGTGCTCGAAGCAGGTATATCCACAGCCGGGAAGATGCGGCGGTTAGCAAGCTTACGATCGAGCTGCAACTCCATGTTACCGGTTCCTTTGAACTCCTCAAAGATGAGGTCGTCCATCTTCGAACCTGTCTCGGTAAGAGCTGTAGCGATGATGGTGAGACTACCGCCGTTCTCGATGTTACGAGCAGCTCCGAAGAAACGTTTGGGTTTGTGAAGCGCTTGAGCTTCCACACCACCGGAGAGCACTTTTCCGCTCGAAGGAGCTACGGTGTTGTATGCACGAGCCAGACGGGTGATAGAGTCGAGTAGGATGACTACGTCGTGTCCGCTCTCTACCAGACGTTTGGCTTTCTCGTGAACGATATTCGCTACGCGAACGTGGTTCTCGGCAGGCTCATCAAAGGTCGAAGCAATCACTTCGGCATCGACGCTACGCGCCATGTCGGTCACCTCCTCCGGACGCTCGTCGATGAGCAGAACGATCATATAGACTTCGGGGTTGTTTTTCAGAATAGCGTTTGCTAACTCCTTGAGCAGTACGGTCTTACCGGTCTTCGGCTGCGCTACAATGAGTCCGCGTTGACCCTTACCAATAGGCGAGAAAAGGTCAATCATACGAACGCTGAGCGAGTCGTTATGACCCGTACAGAGTTTGAATTTCTGATCCGGGAAAAGCGGCGTGAGGTTCTCAAAAGCGACACGTCTCTTAGCGAGTTCAGGCGACAGACCGTTGATGCGGATAACCTTGTCCATCGGGAAGAACTTATCCGGCTGCGGGTTCACGCGAATAGAGCACTCTACGGTGTCGCCGGGTTTGAGTCCGTATTGACGCACCTGATCCTTGCTCACGTACACATCGTCCGGGCTTGGCAGGTAGTTATAATCCGCCGAGCGCAGGAATCCGTATCCGTCCGGAGCTACTTCCAGCGTACCCATAGCAATCACGTTCTCGCCCAGATCCGGCATGACGAACTTCGTCTCTTCTTTCTCCTCTTCCTGTTCAAAAGGTATCTCGTCCTGTACAACAGGAGTCTCTTCTTTTACCACAGGTGCTTCTTCCGGAGCAACGGTCGCTGCCTCGGGTTGTACTTTCCTCGGTCTTCCGCGTTTCTTAGCCGGTTGCTCTACTACGGGAGCTTCGTTTGCGGCTTGTGGCTCTTGTGCCGGTGTTGGTACCTCTGGCTGCTCTGCGTTAACGGCTTCTGTTCTCACATCTTCTGCCATCGGCTTAGCAGCAATCACCGTCTTGTTGGGCTTGTGGTTGTTCGCCTTGAGGTCTTCCTGCATCTTTGCCATCTCCTCTTTCTCGGAACCAACGGTAGCTAACACTTGTCCGCTCTTGAGGTTAGAGGTGTTCACCTTGGCAGCATTGCGTTTCACACCGCGGGCACGCTCACGCTTACTGGGCAAACCGGCTGCCTCACGGGCATTCTCTTTGGCTTGAACCACTGCTGCGCGGTTGTCCGCTTGCGCGTCTAAGATAGCGTAACTGATCTCACGTAATGATTGGCTGCGTCGAGGTTTAAGACCCATACTAACCGCAATCTCACGTACTTCGTCGAGCGTCATACGCTCGAGTTTTTGTAATTCGTATTGCATAAATCAAATAATAAATTTTCTTGGAAAATTCAAAAAAAAGAATGCCTTTTTTCAAAATCGGGTGCAAAGTTACAACTTTTTTTTTACATATGCAAATAAAAAGTGAAAAAATATTGACGTTTTGCGATTTTGGGCTATAATTGATGGACGATTGAAACTGAAAATATGCCTTTTTTTGAGCGACTTAAAATTGTTTGTAATTGTTTGTATATGAGGTTGTTATATGCTGTTTATAGTTAGTATGGTCTAGGATACCTCTGTTCCGAGTCTGTAGTAGTCCCTTTTTAGGTCTGTTTTGAGGGTTAGGGGGGGTAGTGGGGGAGTGGATTAGTGGGTTAGTGGATTAGTGGGTTAGTGGGTTTGAGGGTTAGTGGGTGAGTGTCCAGTTGGGAGAGGTGAGGGTAATGAGGGTGTCGGATTGTGCGGATGAAGGGGACGCAGATTGTGCGACGATGAGGTAACAGGCGGCATCACCGGCACGTTGAATGAGATCAAGGGCTTCTTCTGCTCCAAGGACCATACAGGCTGTAGCCAAAGCGTCGGCACGCATACACGAGGAGCTGACGACTGTTGCGCTAAGGAGTGAGTGTTGCACGGGATAGCCGGTTCGTGGATCGATGGTGTGACTGCGACGAACGGAACCATCGTAATAGAAATTGCGGTAGTTACCGCTGGTAGCCATGCAGATATCGGAAACGGCAAGAATCTCTTGGAGTTCTTCCTGTGCACCTTCGTTGTTGAGGTTTGGTTTGGTGATACCAATACGCCAAGGTTCACCTTTGGCGTTGATGCCATGTGCGACGACTTCTCCGCCTATGTCCACGAGGTAGTTGTCACAACCGTTTGCACGGAGGACGGAAGCTATCATGTCGCAGGCTTGTCCTTTAGCAACAGCTCCGCCGTCAATCTGTACACGCGGGTCAGACTTAAGTACATGGTGATCAATGAGTTGGACTTTGTTGAAACCGACAAATGCGCGTAGCGAATCGATGGTCTGAGTGCTGATGGACGCTATTTGGTCGGATTTTCTGCCAAAGCCGAATGCTTTGACCAAAGGAGCAACGGTAATGTCAAACGCTCCGTTGGAGAGGGTATAGACCCGTTCTGCTTCCGCCCACATGGTCTCGAAAGCGGTGTTAGTGAGGGTGTCGCGGTTTGCGTTGACGGCAGAGAGGATAGAGTGAGGATTGAAAAGGCTTAGGCTGTTGTCAAACTCGGTAAAAGCGGCTTTGATGCTGTCTTCGAGATCCGCAGTAGCTTCGTATCGGATGTTATAATAGGTTCCGAAGACTTTACCTTGGTTATGGTAGTACGACGATTTGGGAGCTTCATCGAGCCCCCAAATCAAAATCGCACATATGACGACGCCTAATAAGGCGGTTATGGTCTTTCTTTTATCCATTAGAACCAGAATCCAAGACCGATAGTACCATTCAAGTGCTGAGCAGCTCCGAGTTTGTAATCACCGGCTCTCCACGCAAAGCAGTTGTCTTTGTTGATCTCCCACGTATTGATGCTACCCAAAGCAAAGAGCTCGATGTCCACGATCTCAGCTACGTTCCATGTTTTGCCGAGACGAAGAGAGATGTTGTTGACTGCGAATTTACCCAAGTAGTCGGTATAGAGACTGCGCCACGGAGTCATACCGAGAGCTATAGCGAGTGTGATGTCGTGCTCGAACTCAGCTTCATAACCAGCTTCGATATAGGTTGACCATGCGCGTTTTCCAGTCTCAGGGTTTAAGTCGTTTCCGGCAACCATCATGTGATAATCTATGTACAGACCTTTGGCTTTACAGAAATCACCAAAACGGAGTCCGACCATTACTTCAGTCTGGCTACCACCATCGTCCTCCAGTTTGGAGAAGAAAGGAGTACCGCCAAAATAGTAGTAATGAGTCACTCCAAGAGCAAGACCGTACACACGGAGGTTCACGGAGAAGTCCACTTCGGGAACGAAATAGGTGTTCGGGTTCATGTCATTCTCATCGGGATTCTGACGACCTTTGCGGAACACCCAGTCCGATGCACCGACATTACCCCACACATTGACATCAAACTGCACTTTATCGGCAAGCGAGACGAAACCGACCGATACGCTTGGTTGCAGACTCAAACCACCGTTGTAGAGACCACGCCAGATATAGGAGCTAACTACCTCTGCTCCGGCTTCATAGGTGAAACGAGCTTTCGGGCTGTTTTCATCAGCCATTACAGTTGCCGCCATGAGAACAGCGGCAAAAAGAGTAAAAATTTTCTTCATTGTTTGTACCAAAAATGTTTGTTATTGTTATTTATTTTATTTGAGAAAAACTCCTAATGTTAAGTTGGCATTGACGGACTGGTTGCCCGGATTCTTAGGATGCCATTCGACCGAGGACTTGTCCTCCGAGATATAATACGGGTTGATCATCAGTTGCCCTTTGAGCATGAGTCCCAAGTACTTGTTCAGCGTCCAATTTTTGCGCAAAGAGATGTCGATGTTGACGATTGCAAAATCACCTTTAAAAGAAGTATAGCGGCTCTTCCAAGGCGTCATGCCGAGTGCTCCTCTCAGACTGAGATCATAAGGCAGAGCTTGCGTATAACTGATTTCCAGATAGGAGGAGTACGCTCTTTTGAGATTGCCGTTGGCATCGATATATCCATCGGCTCCATCG
>Ga0256405_10006951_pt1 | contig 17538 bp, 13 predicted proteins | sample RumenRJG_02DNA_FD_189096 | JGI IMG/M metagenome (GOLD analysis project Ga0256405, IMG submission 189096) | Bovine rumen microbial communities from Lethbridge, Alberta, Canada - RJG_02 | ecosystem: Host-associated > Mammals > Digestive system > Stomach > Rumen | place: Canada: Alberta...
CTTGTGGAAATAGAGGTATCCGCCGAATATCTCGTCAGCGCCCTCACCCGAGAGCACCATCTTGATGCCCATCGACTTGATGACACGCGCCAGCAGATACATCGGCGTAGAGGCGCGGACGGTGGTGACATCGTAGGTCTCGATAAAGTAGATGACGTCGCGGATGGCATCGAGGCCCTCCTGGATAGTGTAATTTATTTCGTGGTGAACGGTGCCGATATGCTCTGCCACGAGTTTGGCCTTTGCCAGATCAGGCGCCCCCTTTAGTCCTACGGCAAACGAGTGCAGGCGGGGCCAGTAGGCCTTAGTCTTCGAATCGTCCTCGATACGCATCTCGGAGTATTTCTCAGCGATGGCGGAGATGACGCTCGAATCGAGACCGCCACTCAAAAGCACGCCATAAGGCACATCGCTCATCAGCTGGCGCTTCACGGCTGCCGTCAGAGCATCGTGGATAGCCTTGCTGCTGGCAGGATTATCCTTGACGGCATCGTATTGCATCCAGTCGCGGCGGTAGTACCACTTCTGACCCGGATTGACGCTCCAGTAATAATGTCCGGGCAGGAAGGGCTCGTAGCGCTCACACTGGCCTTCGAGGGCCTTCAGTTCGGAGGCCACATAAACGGTTCCATCGCTATCATAGCCGATATACAGAGGAATCACCCCTATCGGATCGCGGGCAATCAGGAACTCATCGCGCTCCTCATCGTAGAGCACAAAGGCGAAGATGCCTGAGAGGTCTTCGAGGAAGTTGATGCCCTTCTCCCGATAGAGTGCGAGGATCACTTCACAGTCGGAGCCCGTCTGGAACTCATATTGCCCTGCAAAGCGACGGCGGATCTCCTGATGATTATAGATCTCGCCATTCACCGCCAGAATCTGTTTCCTATCCGACGAGAACAAAGGCTGTCCGCCTGATTCTGGGTCGACGATACTCAGTCGCTCGTGGGCGAGAATCGCAGAACCGCCACAATAGATACCACTCCAGTCAGGTCCGCGATGACGAATTTTCTGACTCATCTTCAACGCCTTGTCACGCAGCTCATGCGACTGCTCCTTGACATTTAGTATAGCAACTATTCCACACATATTCTTGTTCTATTTAATTAAAGGTACGACAAATAAAGATAATTGGTTTGGGCAGGATACTCTGCAGCCAGCGTATCTATCTGGTTAACGGTAGGCACGATGCCAAACTCTTTTCGCCAGGAACGCACCATGAGTCCCGCATCAGTCATGCTCATGAGCGACTCAAGCCCCAAGGCACGGCCTATCTGGAAATCGGAGAAGCCATACACCTTCGCCTCATGCAGCAGATCCACGAATTCAGGCGCCTCCAGATATTCCATCAACTCCGTATTATCCATAAAGGCCATGAGCTCCGAGACTTGTGCAAATGCCTTCAGACGCTGATCGATAGTGACGATGTGCTTCAGCTTGTCAAGAAACCAGCGGTCAATCATCGTCAGCCGGTGAATCTGGTCTACCGTATAGCCTATCTTCAAGGCCTTCGACACTACAAAGATACGCATATCCGTTGGCTCATGAAGCGATTTCTCGATATCGGCAATCTTGATCTCATGGTTCTCCACGAAACCATGCATCCCTTGTCCGATCATGCGGAGACCCTTTTGCAGCGCTTCCTCAAAAGTCCTGCCTATGGCCATCACCTCGCCCACACTCTTCATCGAGGAGCCAAGCTGGCGCTTCACCCCATGGAACTTCGTCAGATCCCAACGGGGAATCTTCACGACCACATAGTCGAGAGCAGGCTCGAAGAAGGCGCTGGTAGTCTTGGTGACAGAGTTCTTCAGTTCAAAGAGCCCATAGCCGAGCCCCAGTTTGGCAGCGACGAAAGCCAGCGGATAGCCCGTAGCCTTCGAGGCTAAAGCCGAAGAGCGGCTCAGACGGGCATTGACCTCGATGACACGATAATCCTCAGAATCAGGATCGAGGGCGTACTGCACATTACACTCTCCCACGATACCTATATGGCGGATAATCTTAATGGCCAAGGCGCGCAGCTTATGATACTCAGCATTGGATAGCGTCTGACTGGGAGCCACTACGATCGACTCGCCAGTATGGATGCCCAGGGGATCGAAGTTCTCCATGTTACAGACGGTGATACAGTTGTCATAGCGATCGCGCACCACCTCATACTCTATCTCCTTCCAGCCACGAAGCGATTTCTCCACCAACACCTGCGGCGAGAACGAGAAGGCCTCTTCTGCCTGCGCCTCAAGTTCTTCGGCATTGTCGCAGAAGCCCGAGCCCAAGCCCCCGAGCGCATAGGCAGCTCTCAATATCACTGGGAAGCCCAGTTCGGATGCAGCTGCGCGAACCTCCTCGATGGTGCTGCAGGCCTGACTCTTGATGGTCTTCACACCTATCTCGTCAAGACGCTTCACGAAGAGGTCGCGGTCTTCAGTATCGATGATGGCCTGCACGGGGGTACCCAAAACCTTTACGCCATATTTCTCCAGCACACCACGCTGATAGAGTTCTACACCGCAGTTGAGTGCCGTCTGCCCGCCAAACGAAAGCAGGATACCGTCGGGACGCTCCTTCTCGATGATACGCTCTACGAAATCAGGCTGTACTGGTTGGAAATAGACCGTATCGGCTACGCCTTGGGAAGTTTGCACCGTAGCGATGTTGGGATTGATAAGCACAGAGTGGATACCCTCCTCCTTCAGGGCTTTCAGGGCCTGAGCGCCGCTATAGTCAAATTCGCCCGCCTGACCAATCTTCAGGGCACCGCTACCTAACAATAATACCTTCTTTATCTCTTCCATCATCCTAGCATTTTTACAAATTCATCAAACAAGAACTCAGTATCCACAGGGCCGCTACAGGCCTCGGGGTGAAACTGGGCAGACATCCATGGGTTCCGCTTATGGCAGATACCTTCATTGGAACCATCGTTCATATTCACGAACAAGGATTGCCAATCAGCAGGCAAGGTGGCAGTATCCACCGCATAGCCATGGTTCTGCGAAGTGATGAAGCACTGGGTCGTGCCTACCTTCTGCACAGGCTGGTTGTGCGAACGATGACCGTATTTCAGCTTATAGGTCTTCGCGCCAGCCGCACGCGCCAACAACTGATTGCCCAGACAGATGCCCATACAAGGACGCACCTCCTGATTGTGAAGGAACGTGCGGATGTGGGCTACCGTCTTCTCGCAACGCTCAGGGTCACCAGGGCCATTAGCCAGGAAGAGACCATCAAACGCCAGCTGATTGAAATCATAATCCCAAGGCACGCGCACCACTTCGATACCGCGCTTCAACAGACAACGGATGATATTGGCCTTCACGCCGCAGTCCACCAATACTACTCGATGCTTCTGCTCACCGACGGGCTGATAAGTGATGACCTCCTTACAACTCACCTGCTCCACCCAGTTCACTGAGCCATAGTCCTCGGGAATCATGTCCCCATGGTTTCCGGCTGCGCCCTCGATTTCCACACGTCCCATCATTACGCCACGCTCCCTGAGCAGCATCGTCAGACGGCGGGTGTCAATGCCTGTGATGCCTGGCACGCCCTCACGCTTCAGCCACGCATCCAACGACTCTCTGGCGTTCCAGTGGGAATAAGTCTCGCTATAGTCGGCCACAATCAGCGCTGTGGCGTAAATACGTTCACTCTCCATCAGTTCGGGCAGACCGTTTTCCGCCATTCCTGTCGAGGGCACGCCATAGTTACCCACCAGCGGATAGGTCATCACCAGCATCTGTCCAGCATAACTGGGATCTGAGAGACTCTCAGGATAGCCCGACATCGCCGTGTTAAACACCACTTCGCCAACTGCATCCTTCGCTGCACCAAAAGCCCAGCCACAGAATACCGAACCATCATCGAGGATGAGTCTTGCTCTAGTTTTCATCTTATAATTGCAACTTTAATACTTGTTCTACATAATTTACGAACGCCTGATTCACCATCCGGATACCGCCAGGGGTGGGATAATGCCCTGAGAAATACCAGTCGCCTGGGTGATTCGGACAAGCCTCGTGCAGGCCTTCGATGCTCTGATACACGAGTTCGACAGGTGCCTGCATGCCCTTAGGGCGCAACATCTCCACAATCTTACGATTGATCTCATCGGGGCTGAATGATGCATAGATGGCTCTCACGTGATTGGCGACAGTAGGTGTTGCCTTACACTTCTGATAGGTATCTGCTATCAGCTGCTGCATGCCGCGCTCATTAATCAAGGCGATGGCAGCACGGAAGGCACAGAGTTCTTCCAGTCGCGACATATCGATGCCGTAGTAGTCGGGATAGCGGATCTGGGGCGAGCTCGACACCATCACGATCTTCTTGGGATGCAGACGGTCGAGGATCTTGAAGATACTCTCCTTCAGCGTGGTACCCCGCACGATGCTGTCGTCGATAATCACGAGGTTATCCTCGAAAGGCCGCAGCGAACCGTAGGTGATGTCATAGACATGGGCGGCAAGGTCGTTGCGCTCCGCACCGTCAGAGATGAAAGTGCGAAGCTTGATGTCCTTCCAAACGACCTTCTCAATACGTACATCGTGATCCAAACGCCTGATGCCGTCAGTCATCCCGTAGAAGGCGACTTCGGCGGTGTTGGGAATATATGAAAAAACTGTGTTGGCTACATCGTTATTGATGGCGTGCATGATGGCAGGGGTCAGTTGTTCGCCCAACTGTTTGCGCTCCTGATAGATATCGCGGTCGGAACCTCGGCTGAAATAGATACGTTCAAACGAGCAGGCACTGTTGGCGACTTCAGTAAGAATCTGTTCAAGGTGACTCTCGCCGTTACGTCTGACGATAAGTGCCTTGCCTGGCTGCAACTCATGGATGTCATCGTATTGAAGGTCGAAGGTAGTCTGCAGCACAGGCCGCTCACTGGCGACAGCCACTATCTCCTCATCGCGATAGTAAAAGGCAGGGCGGATGCCCCAGGGGTCACGCACTGCAAACATCTCGCCAGAGCCCGTCAGACCGCACATCACGTAACCGCCATCGAAATGGCTCATCGTCTTCTTCAGCACATTGGCCATCTCCACATGATTGTCGATATAGGCCGTTATGTCCGTGCCTTGCAGTCCCTTCTCCCTGGCTTCGGCAAACAGTCGCTCTACCTCTCGATCCAGACGGTGGCCCATCAGTTCGAGGGTGATGTAAGAGTCGCCATAGATACGCGGCGACTGTCCCTGCGCAGTCAGGAACTGGAACACCTCGTCGATGTTGGTCATGTTGAAGTTACCACAAAGACAGAGGTTCTTGGCGCGCCAGTTATTGCGGCGCAGGAAAGGATGCACGTACTGCAGTCCGCTCTTGCCTGTGGTGGAATAGCGCAGATGGCCCATTAGTAATTGACCATTGAACATTGACCATTGACCATTTTTATTCGAGCAGTCATCGTATGGTGAATGGTGAATGGTCAATGGTGAATGGTCAATGGCCTTAAACACCTCCGTGATGGCATCTTTGCCTTCAGCCTTCTCACGAAACATATACTCCTCGCCAGCAGGTGCATCGAGATTCACACAGGCCACACCAGCCCCCTCCTGACCGCGATTGTGCTGCTTCTCCATCATCAGATAGAGCTTGTTCAGCCCATAGCGCCAAGTGCCGTACTTCTGTTCGTAATAACTCAGCGGCTTCAGCAGGCGGATCATCGCCACGCCACATTCATGCTTCAGCTGTTCCATCTATACATGCTTTGACAAACGACATAAACAGCGGATGCGGATGCAGCACCGTCGATGAATATTCCGGATGGAACTGCGTGCCGATATACCAGCGTTTCTCAGGGATCTCCACAATCTCCACAAGGTTGGAGGCAGGGTTGATACCCACACACTTCATACCGTTAGATTCGTATTCCTCCTTATAGGCATTGTTGAACTCATAGCGATGGCGATGACGCTCCCTGATGAGTGCCATTCCCGAGTCCGCCGGCTCGCCTGCCCCTAGCCTTTCATGATAAGCCTCAAAGGCACGAGAGCCTTTCACCAGTTCGCACTCATAGGCGCCGAGTCGCATCGTACCGCCCATCTGCGTGATGGTCTTCTGCTCTTCCATCATATCGATTACATTGTGGGGTGTCCGGGTGTCCATCTCACTGCTGTTGGCATCCTGATAGCCCAGCACATTGCGGGCAAACTCGATGACCATCATCTGCATCCCCAGACAGATGCCGAAAGTAGGGATATCATGCGTACGGGAATATTCTGCGGCAATAATCTTGCCCTCGATGCCCCGTTGGCCGAATCCGGGACAGATGATGATACCAGCCATCCCCAGCAATCGTTCGCCAATGTTCTCTCGCGTGATCTCCTCGCTATTCACAAAATGTATGCGAGCCTTCACGTCGTTGTAGATGCCGGCAAGGTTAATGCTCTCACGAATGCTTTTATAAGCGTCTTGCAAGTCGTATTTGCCAACGAGTGCCACATGCACTTCACGGGTGGCGTTGCGCTGTTTCTCCAAGAAGTCCCGCCAAGGTTTCATGGCAGGCGTCTCTCCCACAGGAATACCGATCTTCCGCATGATGGCGGCATCGAGTCCCTGCTGCTGCATGCTTACCGGCACTTCGTAGATAGAGGGCATATCCTCGCTCTGCACTACGCACTCCAGATCCACATTACAGAAAGAAGCCACCTTCAGGCGGATAGAGTCGCTGAGGTGGCGTTCTGTTCTTAGCACGAGGATGTCAGGCTGGATGCCCATCCCTTGCAACTCTTTCACCGAGTGCTGGGTAGGCTTGGTCTTCAACTCGTCAGCAGCCTTTAAATAAGGTACGTACGTCAGATGCACGCAAACGGCATCGCGGCCTAGTTGCCAGCGCAGCTGACGGATAGCCTCCATAAACGGCGCACTTTCGATGTCGCCGATGGTGCCGCCCACCTCTGTAATCACGAAGTCTAGTGCCTCATCGGCATCCTCGCGCAGCATCCGCCGCTTTATCTCGTCCGTGATATGCGGCACCACCTGGATGGTCTTCCCCAGATAGTCTCCATGCCGCTCGCGATCGATGACGGTCTTGTAGATGCGACCCGTCGTAATCGAGTTGTTGCGGGTCGTATGTATGCCCGTGAATCGTTCATAGTGACCCAGATCGAGATCCGTCTCCATACCGTCTACAGTCACGTAGCACTCGCCGTGCTCATAAGGGTTCAGCGTGCCTGGATCAATGTTTATATAGGGATCAAACTTCTGGATGGTTACCTTGTAACCGCGTGCTTGCAGCAGCTTACCGATACTGGCAGAAATGATTCCCTTTCCCAAGGAGGAAACCACACCGCCCGTAACGAAGATGTACTTTGTATCCATAAAACCAATCTATTTTATGGACTGCAAAGTTACGATGATTTCACAAAAAAACAATTCTCACCGCGGCTATTTCAATTGTTAAAAACAGCCCAAACTATCATTTTGCTAAGATTCCCCACCCCTTACCCTATAGATTCCTTACATTTTGAAGCGAAATAGTTCCTATTTCTTACAATGTGTCAAATAAACTTATGAGACACAAGCATATTCTTCGGATCGAGTGCCTCATCGAGTTTCTCCTGTGTCATCAGTCCCTTCTCGAGCACGATGTCGTAGACCGAACGATTGGTCTCCAGTGCCTCCTTGGCCACTTTGGTCGATGTCTTATAGCCGATATAAGGATTCAGGGCAGTGACGATACCGATGGAGTTCTTCACCATCTCCAGACAGCGCTCCTTATTGACGGTGATGCCCAGCACGCACTCTTCCGTCAACGTCTCAATGGCATTCTTCAGCCAGATAAGGCTCTCGAAGAGCGACTCTGTGATCACAGGCTCCATCACGTTGAGCTGAAGCTGTCCGGCCTCGGCAGCAAAGCTGATGGTCGTATCGTTTCCGATCACTTTGAAGCAAACTTGGTTCACGACCTCAGGAATCACGGGATTTACCTTTCCTGGCATGATGGAAGAGCCGGGAGCCTTAGGCGGCAGGTTGATCTCATTGAGGCCGCAGCGAGGACCTGAAGCCATCAGGCGCAAGTCATTACAGATCTTCGAGAGCTTCACGGCCAGACGCTTCAGGGCTGAAGAGTAACTGACGTATGCACCAGTATCAGGCGTAGCCTCCACAAGGTCGGTAGCTGATACAAAAGCCTCGCCCGTGAGTTTGGCTAGATTGGCTGCGCAGAGTTTGGCAAAGCCGGGGACTGCATTCAGACCAGTACCGATCGCAGTACCTCCCATATTGATCTCAAGCAGCAGTTTCACGTTGCGCTCCAGATTCAGGATCTCTTCCTCCAGATTGTTGGCATAGGCGTTGAATTCCTGCCCAGAGGTCATGGGCACAGCATCCTGCAACTGGGTACGCCCCATCTTGATGCAATCCTTAAACTCGTCACCCTTATAGCGGAAGGCACTGATCAAACCTGTGAGGGCTGCTATCAGGCTCTTGTTCATGTGGACGATGGCCAGACGGATGGTCGTGGGATAGACATCGTTGGTGCTCTGTCCGCAGTTACAGTGGTCATTGGGCAGACAATACTGGTAGTCGCCCTTCTCGTGACCCATGATCTCAAGTGCACGATTGGCAATCACCTCGTTGGCATTCATGTTCACCGATGTACCGGCACCACCCTGCATCATATCGATGGGGAAGTTCTCATGCCACTGTCCGTCGATGAGTTCGCGACAGGCCTGCGAGATGGCACCTGCTATCTCGTCGTTAATAACCCCAAGCGTGTGATTAGTCTGCACCGCAGCCAGCTTCACATAGGCGATGGCCTTGATGAAGTCTGGATACATCGACATCGTCTTACGCGAGATGTGATAATTGTTGATGCCACGCTGCGTCTGCACACCGTATAAGGCATCAGCCGGGACATTGAGCTCGCCTAATAGGTCGGACTCTTTTCTGAATTTCTGTTCTGACATAGCTTTATAGTTTTAGTAAAGGAATGATATGATCAAGTAACCAACGCCAATACTGACGAAGGTAGTGATGAAGCCTGCGAGCTGGAACGAATGGTTCAGCACATAGCGGCCTATGCGCGTCGTTCCGGTGGTGTCGAAGTTAATGGCAGCTACCTCCGTGGGATAGTTGGGCACGAAGAAGTAACCGTTAACAGCAGGGAACATGGCCACAAGGGCCAGTGGCTGTATGCCCAGCCCGATGCCCAACGGGAAAAGGGTGCGCACAGTGGCAGCCTGGGAGAAAAGCATGATACTCATAATAAACAGGGCTACTGAGAAGAGGAACGGATACTGGGATACGACATCTGCAATACTGCTCTTGAAGAACTCCAGATTGCCATTGAAGAATGTGTCGCCCATCCACGCGATACCGAAGATCGAAATCATGGCATTCATACCCGCACCAAAGATGTTGCCACTGACGGCATCCTTCACACTGGCCTTGCCGACAATAAGAATCAGGGCTGCAATTGACATCATAACTATCTCGATTGTCTCTGGCATAGTAAGGCTCTCTGTTGTGCCATTTACCTCAAACGAAGGACGCAGCGAAGGAATGCTGCCGAACAGTACCACGAGGATAACGCCAACGAGAAATGCCAGCACGCTCCACTTGGCATGCGGATTCGGGCTCTGTTCCATCTGCTCCAGCGTCTTCGCTTCGGCTTCAGGATCTATCAGTCCCTCGCGAACGCGCTGCTGATAGACGGGATCGTCATCCAGTTCCTTGCCAACGCGGTTCTGTACAAACGCAGCCACGAGGATCGCAATGAACGAGGCGGGAATACACACCAGCAGGATATCCTTCAGTTCTATGCCCTGTCCACCTAATAAATCCGTAGAAATGACTGCTGCAGTGGCTGCGGACATCGGACTACCCGTGATACCTAGCGAAGCTGCTATCGTCGCCACCGTCATCGGTCGCTCAGGGCGTATCTTCGAGTTCTTGGCAATCTCTGCAATGATTGGCAGCAGCGAGTACGAGGTGTGGGCAGTACCTGCTACGAGGCAGAAAAGCCAAGTGGTAAGCGGACCGTAGTAGGTGATGTGGTCGGGATGGCTGCGCAGGAACTTTGCCGCCAGTCCTACCAGATAGTCCAGTCCTCCAGCTGCCTGAAGTGCTGCCGTCGCGGTAATCACCGAGGCAATGATAAGCATCACGTCGATGGGAATCTTACCGGGGCGCATACCAAAGATGAACACAAGGATGAAGACACCCACCATACCGTAGATACCCATACCGATACCACCGATCCTGGCTCCGATGAAAATCATCGTCAGCACAATGATTAGCTGTAAAATAACTATCAATGTAACCATAGGCTCAATATAAAGATTAAGTTAGAGCAATTTCAAACGCAAAGATAAACAAATTTTTCCATCTATCAAAGAAAAATGGAAAAAAATCGAGCGGAAAAACGCAAATCCGCCTCGCACTGCGCTCTGCCCCTGCCGCAAATCCGCCTCGCACTGGGGTCTGGTACTGACGTAAAGTCGCTTGCGACTTTCTCGTCAGGCCCTGACCCTAGCGCGAGGCCCCGCCGCAAGTGAATGCTAAGTCTGCAAAAACATCACCCGCCTCCGATTCTCCTTCGGACGCACCGCGAAATGCACCCAATACCCCCCGCGCTTATTCCGCTCAATCAGCAATTCATCAAACTCCTGATCCGTATCATCCGCATAATTCAGCAGAATCACCGCATACCGCATCGCCTGCTCGATGCCAAACACCTTGATGTCCGCCGCACACCCCGTCAGGTGATTACTCGTAGGACTACCCCCTACCCGCTTATTCACCTCCGGACTCCTGAATCCGCTGTTGATTACGATCGGCACTTTCCCGTTCCCATAAAGGATATTATACATATCCCTCAAGTGCTCCAGCCACCCGCATAATCGCTTTAGGTTCTCAATCTCCTCGGGTCCAGGGAGGTTACTCACATTCTTCACGTTCGTTACCGACATCTCAGCGAGCGAAAAGTGAGGCGATAAGCGAACGCCATCGAGCTTGCTCGTTTGGCTGAGCGTAGCCTCACTCGGCAAAGCCAAATGCTCGCTGAGATACATCTTTTGATTCATTTCCATTCTTTGTTTTTAAATTTCATAAATGTAAGGATGTAAGGGTGTAAGGGTTTACCACACCATCACGCCGATTTTCTTATACCTGACTGCGTTCGAGCCCTCCTCGCTATACGTCTCGTCCTTCTCAATCAGATGATCCTTCAGGAAACGGCTAATCTTCGTCCAAGCCGCAGAGTCAGTATGAAGGTTGAAACAGCGTATCACATCCTCACGCGTAAAGAGTTCAGGCAGACGCTGGAAACCATCGTAGGTCTTCTGGTTGCGCCGCGTGTTCACGGCTGCCTCCCTATTCTTGTTCTCGAAATAGGTCTCGGCCATGGCCCCGAAGTAATGACGCTGGCAGGCATACTGAATGTTCACAATCAATTCTGCAAGTTTCCAGTCCACCTCGTCAGTCTCGAATTCGCCACACCAGAATTCACCGTCCTGATGCATCTGTTCCCAGTGGCGCATCACGATGAACGGCGCGGAGAAGTTCAACCCGTGATAAGCGCAGCGCTTCAGGAGCATCTCGTCGGCTTTCGAGTCATTGTCCTTGGCATCAGCCATGCGCCGTGCAGTCCAGTCGTAGAGTTCATCGACGATCTTGTCGAGAGTCAGCAAACCCTTCATTCGGTCAAGTTTGAAAGCCCACTCCTTCAGACGGCCGTCACTATCGAAATCCACGCTACGCTCACGAGTCATCATCTCGAAATTGGTAGTCGGCAGAGGAATGCAAGTCAAGCGCGTGGCGAGACCAGATCCGAAATTCTGCTCGTTCACCTTCTTCTTTAGGGCAATGGGAGTTCCTGTGTAGATGAAATTCCATGTGACATAGAAGTCTTGCAGGATCGAGTCATTATTGGAATAAGCCTGACCGTCTTCCTCGTTGTGGAACGCTTTCAGTTCGAGCGATTGCTTGTCGATCCACGAACCGCCTTTCTGCACAGTCACGGTGTTATCCAACTCGGTATCGAAAGTGAGCATGTGCAACTGCATCGGCTGACCATCAACTTCCTCCACCGAGTTTACCATATCCTGAATGAACTGCGCATTGGAAGTACGGGCTGGATGCACCCTGACAACCACCTTCGGCTTCTTGGGCTTCTCCTTATTAGCCCCCTTCGTGCGCATCTGCTCGCGGTAGGCATTGATGGCATCCTTTCCGATCTTATCAGCCGCCACTATAGGTGCTGCCAATAGTTTGAACAGCCGAGTAGCAAAGCTCTTTCCGCTTGCAGGATCGCCAATAATAAAGGTCGAATTATTCAGGCGACGCAGTTCTTCCGGGCGATGATAAAACCTGTATGTGCACCTCGTCATCAAGGTCATCATCAGCCCGCCAGCCACGAAGAGGGCAGCGGGATACTGATTGCGCTTCAACCCCTTGCAAATGTCTTTCAAAATAGGGAACTCCTCAGATAGAGCCTCGATTTGCTCCCCCCAATCCCAGAGCCAGCGAGAGATGTCATCGTCGGAAACCACGACAGTCTGAGAAACGCCCTTGATGATCTCCTGATAAGACCGCCCGCAGACCTTCTGAATGGCTTCCAGCATTGCCTTTGAGGGTTGAGAAGAAGCATACTTCTTCTCCTTCTGCGCCACACAATCAGCAGCCGATGCCACCGTCTGCTCAACATCCTCATTACGCTCATCGATGATCTCCTGAACCCACGGCTGGCTCTTGACTATTTGTAGGACCTGTCCTTTGTCACCGTCGAGCATGAGCAACAGATCCGTTGCCAGTTTGAGAGATTCCGTATGTCGGTTTGAATCTTCTTTGCATGGTACCTTCTCGCTATAGCGCGCATCGATAATTTCTTGTATCTCATAACCGCGCCACTTTAACGGATTACCCACTGGCTGTGCATCCATCTGGCCGACATTCCCAGTCCTTTGTTCAACTGTCTTATTGGCCACAACAGCAGGCGCAGCAGCTCCACTACGACCAGCCCGATACTCAGCATCGTATTTCTCACCAAACTCCTTGTTCTCATAAGTAAATAATTCCTTGTTAATAAATAAGATATCACTCTCCTTGCAGATGAAACTCATACGGCTCGCATCCTTGCAACTCTCATCGACCTCCACGCCCAGCACCTTAGCCATCGTATGCTGATTATCAATCAGGTTTCCCCAATCTAAACGTGCCTTGAACACAATCTTCAAACCCTTACCAGATGGCGTGATGTAGATGAGTTCGATGCCAAGTTTCTCCCAGTCCAGGCCCTTCTCGACCCAGCCTTGATAGAGCGTCATGGGATCCTCCACATGATCGATATCCATCACCACGAGACCCGTCAGCCTGGTTGCAGCCTGCTTGCGCCAACGCCCGACCTTCCCTTTGGCAGATTTTGTTTCATCAAATGTCGCCTGAAAGATAAATGCAGGGAGTTTTCGTTTCAACGCAGCATCGCCAGTCTCTCGGTACTTATCGATGTTCTCATTCCACTTGCTTGCCCTGACGAGCGCAAAGAATTGCGCTTCGTCAACGGGCTGAGTGGGATTGCTGAAATTCTTCTGATAGCAAAACATATTTATAATTGATATTAAGGTTACACACGATTGATTAACTCATAGTCTACAAGGGCCTCCTTGGCGACCTTTGTGTCACGCTCCAGAACGCTGATCACACTGGCCATGCCGATTTTCTTGGGGATACTCTCATAATACTTTAGATTCTTGGTTGACTCCTTCACCCAACCATGCTCGAGATAGCGGATCAGTTTGTCCTTCTTGCGCTTCCGCGACTGGCGGTTATACGCCCTGAATGTTAATTGCCCCGTCCACTTGTCACGATGCAGTGAACCCTCCACGTACTTTCCTTCCACGAGGCGTACGAGAACCTTTTCTTCAATTTGAATGTACTTTTTGCACGATGTGCGAAAATTCTCACGCTCGGCAGAGTTCAAACCTGTTTGACTCTGCTCTTTCTTAATCGAATTTTTCATTTCTTTGTCGAATTTATGAGCATCAGAAAAGCGAAATGTTTTTCAGTTGAGCTCAATTTCTATCCGGATACTTTTCCACTCGCTCATTCCTCCGACTCGGTTAATAACTTTTTTACCTTTTTACCTTAAAAAGATTTCTTTGTTGCCTAAGAGTTTGACGACACCCCCGCCGCGACCTGCCTGCTGCAGGGCGTACGACATTCTCCACTTGGGACAGACGAACTTCTGGGTCACCTTCAGCTGCATCCCTGTGCAGATCCGATTCCCGTCATTGTCCACCTCCTTCAGTCCGCACGAAGCGCAACACTTCTTCACGCGAACCCGATAAGCATTCATCACGGTTTCCATTTTCAATCTTCAATTTTCAATCTCTCAACATGTCCATGATAAACTCCCTCCCCTTCTCCGTCCAGACCAGACGCGACACCAGCTTGCGGCGACCGTCGCGCCCATGAACGTAACTATAGCGGTTGGCCGTGAGTTCGCGATGCAGATACTTCTGAGTAAGCTGCCACTGACCCCTCGCCCAGCGGATGATCTTCTGATCGGACAGAAACGAGTTCAGGTCGCGGCCGTCGAGTCCGAACGCCTTGCCGATCTCCGTCGGCGTGTAGCAGAACCGACTCTCGCGGTTCAGCTTTTCCAGTTCTTCGCCCAGGATGTCGTCAGCCTCGTCGAGAACCTCTTCATCGCAGGCCAGAAGTCGGATCTCCTGAATCTTCTGCTTCGGCTGCTGCATCTCCATCAGCCTCTCTTCCTCCAATTCCTGCCAGCGGATCACGAGCTTTGCACGCGCCTCGTCGTTGAACTTCGTCGCGATATACAAGCACTCGGTCTTCGAGAGCAAATAGCAAGGCCGAAGCTCTCCTTTCAGGTCCTTATAATCAACCAGCGCAAAATTGCGCCCGTTGACCTTCTCCCATGCCGACTCCATGTTTCGGATGGCCTTCAGCACGTCCTTGTGCTGCTTCCCCGAGAGTTGCGCGATCTCTAATGAGGTCATGCGCTGCTCACCATTCTGATTGTTGTTTACACTACTGTTAATGCTAATTGTCATTGCTGTCTGTTTCATAATTTTTTCTTGTTTTTAAAATGAATAAATGTACACGTGCGCTTACGCACACATGCGAGATTTTTACCTCTAGGGTCAGGCCCCGGCACTTAGTTTTAGGGCCTGACCCTAGCACTTAGTTTTGGGGCCTGTCCCTAGCACTTAGTTTTGGGGCCTGTCCCCAGAGGTGAGTTTTGCCGCCCGGGCCTTCCCGTGCGGTTTGTTGTGTCAGTAAGTTTGAGATCGCTGTCACTCGCCGTTTCCGTTCGTTGACATTGCAAAGTTCGCAATAAAAAACCAACCCTCAAAGGCTTTATTTTCTATCGTCCAGCAAACCGTCCGACATTCTTAGAAATCGTCCGACAAACCGTCCAACATTCCACTCTGAGCCTTCACAAAAGCACTCAAAAACTGCTTGATAAGGTTCTTTCTGCGCAAAGCCTCGCTCGCTTTGGGGGCATCCGTAAACGTCCAGTCAGGGTACTTACCCTTCACTTTGGCAATCGTATCATAAATGGTGGTGCGCCCTGGCAGGTTGTCAAAATCAGACTCGCGCATATAGTCCAGGAAGTCATTGGGCGTATAAAAGAAGGGCAATCCTTTTACCACGCTCTCGTTCATAGCCACCATCAGAAAAGCATAGTCGCAGGGATAACGGAAGGCCCGCGTCTTTCGCATCTCGCGAATAGCCGCCATCACATAATGATTCGTCATCTGCCGTGCATCCTTGGCCTGACACACATTCACGACCTCCACCATCGGACACAGACTCACCATGCCCATAAACTTCTCATACGCCGCGTCGTCAATACGCAATACAACCTGTTTCATTCTTTTCTTCGTGTTGTGAGAAGAGATTGAACGCTGCGCAGCTTTTCACTCTCGAGAGACTCTCACTCCACTCGGATTAAACAATAAAAAAACACCCGCAAAACGGATGTTCCGTCTTACGGGTGCAAATATACGATGTTTTCGTGGGGCGAATCGTTTACCCTATGTAAACCCTACGATGTTTTTTCTATTTCGAATTCCAGATTTCTATCATCTTCTGCTTCATGTCTTCGAACGGTTTCGTATGCTTCTCCAGTTTAGTACTGTCCGACATTGAGCGCGACAGGTCTTTGTCGTAATCCGACAAGTCTACGTGTAAGGTGCGGCCCATCTCAGTAAAGAATTCCTTCTTGGTCAGCCTTGCGCCATCCTTGCCATTGAACCGCCCCTGCTCGTACATCACGTTCATCACGCGAATCAGGTCTATCTTCTGCCCCTTGGCCGTGCTCAGGTAGATAGGACTCTCTCTCAGCGGCTCATCACATACCTCAACTACCTTGTCCGATCCGTATTCCTTCTCGATCATCGGCTTCATCTCAATGCCCAGCTGGCGACACGTCAGTTCCCTCAGCATGAGTAGTGTGAGAATGGCATCCAGAGCCTTGCGGGGCGTATTCATATAATAAAGGCGCGAGAGCACTACATCCCTTTTGTCAATGTCGAGATACAATTCACCAGGCAATTGGCGCAGCATTTCATCAATCTCTCTCAATCCGCACCAAAGGTGTCCTTCATTCGCCAAACACCACTTTAGCCATAGTCTTTCCATCTCAGCCGACTCCAGTCGATCTGTCCACCACTCAGAGGCTCGCTCTATCAGGGCCATACGGCCGCAAATCGACGTGCGCTGCTCTTTCATCGGTTCATTCAACGACCGCACCTCCTTATCTTGAGCCATCTCCAGTTGTGCGATAAGCTGTGTTCGTGCCTCGCGCGCCTCGCGGCTCAGGTCGTGACAACTGCCCTGCATCCAAAGGCCGAGATAGATCTTCAGGTCTGTGATGTCTGCCTCATCCACGTTTTTCATCAGCCCTTTGAGATAATAATAAGCCTCTATTTCTGCCAGCACCTGCTGATGGGGCGACAATCTCATCATATCGTCTTTGAGCCACATGTCCCATTCTATCTCTGATGACTTTAGTGGCAGCATGTTGGTCAACTCCTCGGCTTCCACCACCACTATCAGATGGCCATGCTCCTTGATCGTCACCTCCTCCACACGCGCAAACAATATCGGATCCTCGCTCTGTGCCAGCAGGCTCTTCACCTCGCCCACACAGTCATCAGCCACACGGCCGACTCTTTTCCCCCTCGAAAAAGCCATGATGCAGTCAGGGTTAAACAGGTTGGTAGGCTCAGCAAAGAGCGACACCTGCGGTCTTTCACGATCTATCTTATTAAGTAGTTCGCGTGTGCGCACGTGCATCTCCTCCGTGTCCGGCTTCCCGGCCTCGGCTTCAGGATTGGCAGCATAATGCACACCCGATATTTAAAATCGATACTCTTTCTTATTCATAATTTGTCTTTCGGATTTTTAGTCATCCAGCGTGCAAAGATATAAAATTTCCCGCTCAATCCGCCATCCTTTTTCCTTAAAAAATGACCCCTTCTATGTTAAAAAATACAACCCTCAGATTAACAAACAGATAGTACAGGGTACAAATCTTGTATGCCTTATTGCCACCCCTTACAC
>Ga0256405_10006954_pt1 | contig 17534 bp, 18 predicted proteins | sample RumenRJG_02DNA_FD_189096 | JGI IMG/M metagenome (GOLD analysis project Ga0256405, IMG submission 189096) | Bovine rumen microbial communities from Lethbridge, Alberta, Canada - RJG_02 | ecosystem: Host-associated > Mammals > Digestive system > Stomach > Rumen | place: Canada: Alberta...
CCGGATCCAAGGGCGACTTCATCTTCAGAGAGCTTGACGACGATGGTACCGAGGTAGTCAGCATCATGTTCGAGATGAAGAACGAGGCCGACACCACTGCTACTAAGCACAAGAACGAGGACTTCTTCAAGGAGCTGGACAAGGATAGGAACGAGAAGAGCTGCGAATACGCGGTGCTGGTGACTATGCTCGAGCCTGACAGCGAGTACTACAACACCGGAATCGTCGACGTGTCATACAAGTACGACAAGATGTACGTCATCCGTCCGCAGTTTTTCATCCCCATGATCTCCCTCATCAGAAACGCCTCCCGCAAGTCGCTCGATTACCGCAGAGAGCTCGCCATGGTGAAGTCCCAGAACATCGATATCACCAACTTCGAGAACCAGATGAACGAGTTCAAGGAGAAGTTCGGAAACAACTACCGTCTCGCCAACGAGAGGTTCACGAAGGCAATCGACGAGATCGATAAGACCATCGACCATCTTCAGAAGACAAAGGAACACCTTCTCGCGTCGGATAGGAACCTGCGTCTCGCCAACGACAAGGCCCAGGACCTCACAATTAAGAAGCTGACCAAGAACAATCCTACGATGGCCAGGAAGTTCGAGGAAGCACATCAGAATCAGGAATGATGCTCTTCAGCATCGGTTAAATCGGGCAGAGGCGCCATGTGTGCCTTGCCCTTCTTGATCCTGCGCATACGAATCACCGAAACCACCACGATGGCGATTACCAGGTTCAGGACCGCATAGAGAGTCTTGGTCTCTGTGGGGAACAGGACGATTATCGTCATGTCGAGGAGGATTGCCGCAATCAGCGGATTAAGTGCCTCGTATATCCTGAGACGATTCACTGTCTTTGCATCGCGGCTCTGCCCTTCGGAGGTCCTTTTACCGAAGTCATATGTGTAAGCCACCAGGCGAAGTTGCTCGATAATGATCTTGCAGGGGATGAACAGTAGCCAGAAGTTGACCAGCATCAGGATGAAGTCCCAGTACCTGGGGACACCGGTGACATTGGCTTCCAGCCAATGGAATGCGGGTTCATAGCCATAGTAGGCGAGTGCCTCTACAACGATGATTACCACGACTGCGATATACGCACGTCCCAGACTGGTTTTGAACATATCCCTCGCCTTGGAGGTCATCCCGTTCAGGGATGAGTAGAAGTCGGCCCTCTTATTGTTGATGCGGACACAGAAACGGCGCAGTTTTTCGGGGCTCCTCTTCTCCGCTCCGTCCCATATCTTACCAGAGTTCCTGGTGAGGATGGGGAGCATGATCATGGAGATCAAAGCCGCTCCGATGACCGAAGAATAGAAAGCCTGGTCGACGACGTGGTAATCCAATGCCTGTTTCGCGATGATGAACGCGAACTCACCCATGGCGCAGAGACCGACAGCGGAAACGAATCCGTTGCGGGGTTGTTCGTTGCCTATCCAATATCCTAGGAAGACAGTGGATGATTTTAATGCGGCGAAGAGCAGGTAGAAGATGATGATTAGCAGGATATTGTCGATCAGGCCCTGGAATGTGACCTCCATACCGACAGAGATGAAGAACATGGCCATGAACAGGCTTTTGAGCGGGTCCACGAAGTGTTCTACGACGTCCTTTTTCACTGTGGAGGCGATCATTACACCCATGAGGAAAGCTCCGATGGCGACGGAGAGACCGACGATGTAGGCGGCGAAAGCCATGGCGAAGGCGAGACCCACGCACATCAGGGAGATGAGCTCGTCGTTGATGAATTTGGATATCCAGTCGACTATACGTGGGACAACCCGGAGTCCGACAGCGAAGCACAGAATCATGAACACGGCGATCTTGCCGATGAGGAGCACCAATTCCATGGAGTCCATGGTGCCTCCGCTGAGCAGAGGGGTCAGCATGGAGAGCATGATGACCTGTCCGATATCTTCCATGATGGTGATGAGCACCAGCATCTCGATGTGCTCCTTGTCCAGCGTTCCCTGAGCCTTGAGGACGGCCATGACGACGGCGGTACTGGATCCGGAGATGATGGCACCGAGGGTTATGCACTGAATGAAGTTGAATCCAAGGATGATTCCCCCAATCATTCCACCGAGCAGCATAAGGGGCAACTGGACGGCAGCAACCGTGATAGCGAGCGCGCCCTGATCCTTCAGCTTCCTGACGTCGATCTCCATTCCGATGGCGAACATCAGCATGATCAAACCGAGATTCGAGAAGACCTCGACGACGTCCATGGCGTTCTCATCGGTGAAAATGTGGAAGTTGGCGATGAGAATACCTGCTACCAGGAATCCGATGAGCGGGGGCATCTTGACCCTGCTGAGGAGTGTGGAGCAGATGACGGCCAGAACGATGAGGATGGCCATGCAGGAGATGAGGACGATCTCTTCCATGAGATTCAGGATTTATAACGGGGCAGGGCCCCGAAAGTGTTTTTCAGCGCTGTCCGATAATGTAGATGACGTGCCAGCCGAACTGGGTCTGAACCATGCCGAAATCGCCGGTGTTGTACTGGAAGCAGAAATCCTCGAAGGGTTTCACCATCTGTCCGCGTCCGAACCATCCGAGGTCGCCGCCCTGTCTGGCGGAGGGGCAGGAGGACCTTGCCCTGGCGAGTGCGGCGAAGTCTCCGCCTGCCATGATCTGGTTGTAGATGTCCTGTGCCTCGGCCTGTGTCTTGACGAGGATATGAGCTGCGCGTACTTGCTGAACCATGAGAGCCGAAAAAACCTAACCCTATAATTAGGTTGTGCGCGAGCAGTCGCGCACGTCTATTTGGACGTCGGCATAGCCGTTGTTGCATACGAAGTCGGCGGATGCACGTGCGCTTTCTACCATGAGGGGATCGCAGAAGAGTACCGCGTCGTTGCCGGAGAGGCATTTCATGGTGCAGTTCTCGGGGCCGTTGTAGAAGAAGTCGAACTTGGCTTTCGAGTGATCCTGTGCCCTGCGTGCGGACATTCCGTAGATGCCGGAGGTCATGTCGCCATAGTCGTTCATAAGGGCATCGATGTCGGTGTCGTCGGTCACCTGAACGATGTGCAGGGTTCCGAATTTTCCTGTCCTGCTTCTGCCTATCTTTGCGGACATCTGGCACTGTGTGCGCGGGAAGGGTTCGCGGGTCACGGTACCGATGCTTGAGAGACCCTCGTTCATGAGGAAGGAGGCCGGCGGCATGAGTCCCGAAAGATACACTTCCACCTTGTCGGAATAGAAGGGTTCGGACTCACCGGAGTACACGCAGGAACCGTGGCGCATGACGTGTATCTCGTCCGCCCACGAGTAGGTGAGGTCGGTGTCGTGAGATGACATGATCACCGTGACTCCCGAGCGGTGTAGCTGTTCGGCGATCTCCATGACCTCGCAGGCCATCTGGGGATCGAGTCCGGCGGTGGGTTCGTCCATGATCAGCACCTTGGGCTGCATGGCAAGCACTCCCGCAAGGGTGATCCTCTTCCTCTGTCCGTAGGACAGTTTCATGGTGGGGGATTTGCGGAACTCGCTCATTCCGACTGCGAACAGGGCATCGTCGACACGTTTCTGCACCTCGTCTCTGGGGAGCTTCATGTTCTCCGGTCCGAAGGCCACATCCTGTTCCACTATGGGTCTGAACAGCATGTCGTTGGGGTTCTGGAAGAGGATGGACACCTCGGAACGCATCTTCCTGATGTCGCGTCTTCTGTAGGATAAGGGCGAACCGTTGTACAGAACTTCGCCGGAATCGGGTTTGCGGAGGGCGTTGAGGATGCTGAACAATGTCGATTTACCCGCGCCGTTGGCACCGAGGATGGCGGTCTTGACGTTCTTTCCGATGGATATGGTGACATCGTTCAGGACATCGGGGGAGTTGCGTTCGTATCTGAAACGGACGTTCTTTGTTTCCAGGAGGGGCTCGCTCATCTGACCACCTCCAATGTGATGTCGGTACCCATGGAACGGAGTGCTTCCGCCTGTTCGCGTATGGTCTTATCGAAGATCTCGTCGTAGATGAGTACGGAATCCCTTCCGAGCACCGCTTCGCCGAAGCAGGAGTCTATGCCGTTGAAGTAGAAGTCTATCCTCTCGTCGGTGAGGGCATTGCGCGAATCGGGTCCGTAGATTCCGATCTTGGCATCGGCGCCTGCCTCGCGTACTGCGGAAGCATGTTTCTCCTTCAGGATATCGTTCTCGGCACACGGGACGCAGAATATGCGCCCTGCCTTGTTCCTGCCTCCGAATTTGGACAGGAATTCGCAGGAGTTGTGGGGATAGGGTGCGGGAGGCACTCCCCTCATTGCGGAGATCTCCCTGTTCATGTTGAATGTCGATGGCGGAATCAATCCGCAGAGATGGACGTTCTCCATGTCGGAGTAGAATTCCTCCGAGGTGCCGGAATAGACCTTCTTCCCGTTGCGCAGGACGTTGATGGTGTCCGCCCACCCGTATGCTAAATCGATATCGTGAGTGGCGATGAGAACCGTGATTCCCCTGAGGTGCAGCTTCTCGGCGAGTTCCATCACCTCCATGGACGATTGGGGGTCGAGACCGGCCGTGGGTTCGTCCATGATCATGACCTCTGGGTCTACTGCGAGAGCACCAGCGATGGCGACCCTCTTCCTCTGACCGCCGGAGAGCTGCTGCAGGGGGCGTTTGCGGAATTCGGTCATGCGGACGTCCCTGAGAGCCTTTTCTATGCGGACCTCTACCTCGTCCCGGTCCATGCCCACATTCAGCGGCGAGAAGGCCACATCCTCCTCCACAAGGGTGCAGAACATCTGTTCGTCAGGGTTCTGGAGAACCACGGATACCTTGGAACGGACCTCCGTGAGTCCTTCGGGGGTGTATTGGATGGGCTGTCCGCGGAAGAGGACCTCTCCCTCCTGCGGTTTGTATACTCCCGCGAGGGTGTAGAACAGGGTGGTCTTCCCGGCGCCGTTGGCTCCGAGGATGCCTATGCGGGAGCCCTCCTCCACCTGCAGGTCGAAACCGTCGAGGACCTTGGGGAGTCCCGGATGGTGCATGAATGAAACGTTCCTCAGTTCGAATATATTGGCCGTCTTACCACCCCGCGTAAGGTGCGAATATTTCGGTCATGTCGATCCATCCCGCGGTCTCCCTTCCGACAAGGAAAAGGAAGACGGTCAGGACGATGGTGATCAGGAACCATTTGGCACCCATCTTCCTGGGCATGCGGTAGATAGGGAAGTATCCCCTGTAATTCCTGCAGGCGAGGGATGCTTCGGATTTCTCGGCAAGTTCCAGGGAGAAGATGAAGGTACCGGTCATGGCACCCGCATAGGATTTCACGGCGGTCATTGCTCCGTTGTATCCGAGGCGGCATTGGGCTGCGTCGAGCATAACAAGGAAGCGTTCCAGGAGCAGGAACGCGTATCTGTAGATCAGGACGATGAGCTCGCAAATCTCGGGCGGGCATTTGATCGACCTGAGGGCATGGGCGAGATGGGGGATGGGTGTGGAGCATGCGAAAGATAGCATGAGGGTAACTCCCGCGATGGCCCTGAAGAAGATGACCCAGGCCTTCTGGAAACTGGCATCCGTCATGTGGACTGTGAACCAAAGGAACTTGCCGTCCCAGAGGGCGGGCTGATTGGTATCGCCCATTATGGAGATCATACCGCTTCCGAGGATCATGATGAGGATAGCCTCGCCGATGGCGAGCGAGAGGATGAGCGGGACCCTGAAACGGGTGGAGTACCCCATCAGGATTATCCCTATGGTGAAAGTGATGAGGGTGACCAGGATGCTGTCGGTCAGGAGACCGACGACAAGCAGGCACAGCACGAAGAAGAGTTTGCCGAGCGGGGACCAGTCGAGCATCCTGGAACTATACGCGATAGCATCCATCTGGGCTTGCTCTGACATCGGTACCCGCTCATTATGAAATCAGTTTTCGGATTCCTTCTTTCCTTCGCCGAGCTTCTTCTGAGCGGCGTTGAAACCGATGAAGTAGCCGATGATGATGGCGCCGATGGCGGCCTGGACTGCGAACAGGAGTGACTCGGTCTCTCCGGGGAGTTCGTAGTCGGGGTTGCCGGTGATGAGGGTCAGGATGTCTCCTGTCCATGCCTGGTATCCGTATTCTTCGGCGACGCCTCCTCCGGCGTCGTCGGAGCCACCGAAGTCTCCGTTGACGCAGGCAAGGAATACAACACTCATCACGATGATTGCTGCGAAACATCCGATGTACAGTTTCTGATTGCTGCTGAGTGCCATCTCATTCCTCCTTCACAAAGGGGTTGACTTTGTTTTTGTCGGCGATCTCGAACACATCGGGACGGGTGGTGGAAAGGTACTGTGCGAACATACCCAGAATGAGTCCTTCGATGATTGCGAGGGGGATCTGGGTGACGGCATAGACAGACATGAAGTCCACGAATGCGTTGACGAAGCTGGCGTTGTTGGCGGTGACGACGTTGAGGGTCATCTGGAGAGCGGTGACGACGTAGGTCATGAAGTCTGCGACGGCTGCAGCCGCGACCATGGAGATGAAGACTCCTGCGCCCGATCTTCTCAGTATCTTCCAGATGAGAAGTCCTACGAGGGGACCGATGATCCCCATGGAGACGCAGTTGGCTCCGAGGGTGGTGAATCCTCCGTGGGCGATGAGCAGGGCCTGGAAGACGAGGACGATGGTCGACAGTACTGCACATACTCCGACACCGTAGAATACGACGGCGATTCCGGTTCCGGTGGGGTGCGCACTGGATCCGGTGACCGAAGGCAGTTTGAGCGAGGAGATCAGGAAGATGAACGCTCCGGAAAGAGCTACGATCATCTTCTGATCGGGGTGTTCCCTCAGAATCTGACGGAGCTTTACTACTCCGACATAGAAGAAGGGAATCATGACTATGAACCAAACGAGGCACCAAACGGGCTCGAGGTATCCTTCCATTATATGCATTTGAATTCTCCGTTTCCATCTTCAGATGGTGTGATGAACCTATATCAGTTGGACATATAATCTCGCTATATAATAGTTGGTTAACTAATCCAACTGCGTTAACATCCAGATATGCCAGATAAATAAACATGGATGAGAAGATTGATTAACTGTTAACATCAGTTAATTAAAAAAAAATCCGGGGTTGCCCCCGTAAGGAGTTTCACTCGATCTTGAAGGACACATCCCTCTTGAGTCCGAGATCGGCGGCGACCTCGATGGCCTTGAGAACGGCCGAGGGGATGGGGCAGGCGGAGTGGGAGATGTGCTCGCTTGCAGTGATGTACACGGGATTCTGAACCATCGGGAGGGCGAATTCGTCGTATGCTCCGACGGGTTTCAGGGCTTCTGCAAAGGCTTTGACCATCTTGCAGGGGGTGTCGATGGTGACGACCACACTCATCATGTCCTCCGAGGGCTCGGCGTGGATCTTGGCGTTCATCTTGCAGACTCCGGGGTCTACGGTAATGTTGCACTCGCTCATATTATCACAGTGTAATCCAAGCACAGCGATAAAAGGCATTCGCAGTTTATCTGCTCAAACAGATAAGTGCCGTTAACAATCAGCGTCTGTAACCGCAACTGCGGCGGAAGGAACGCAGTATCTCCTGAATATTCTCAGGTTCCCAGTTGGAACCCCAGTACAGGACCTCGTACTGTATGCCGACGGATTCGAATTTGTACAGGGTGTCGATGAATCCGTTGCGGGAGTAGAATCCCAATCTGCGGTATCTGGAACTTACGAGTTTGTCATCGACGAGGGGGGCTTCCGTGCACAGGACGATCCTGCGCTCGGGACAGTAGGTATCCTTGATCAGATCGAGAATCTCCGTTCCGTATCCCCTGCAGCGCATACTCTCAGTCACAGCGAGATAATAGAGGAATGCGGAATCCCCGTGGAGGTAGACATAGTAGAAACCGATGAAGATGTCGTCATCGAAGACTGCCATGAAATCCGCCTTATGAAGGGCACTGACTTTGAAAAGACTCTGCAGAGGGACCTGCATGCGGCGGTCGAAAGCCTCGGTGTAGAGCTCCCCTGCGAAATCGGCGATGGAAGTGCCTTCGGTGACGGGACGAACAGAGAGTTCTGTCATTCAGCATCCTCCATTCCGCAGCAGGGATTCATAGGCACGGGATGCACACGGTACGATAAAAGGCAGTCGTTTCATTCGATGGTCTCGAGATAGAAAGAAACGGGTCTGAAGCCGTCGTCGCAGCTAATCATGGCTGAATGTGGGTCCTTCATCCATCTCTCGAAGAAGTCTCCTCCGCAGGCCAGGGTCATCACATAAGGGTGCATGACCCTCCAGGCGGAATCGCACATTCCGGCGGGCTTCTCGGCGTTCATCGAGACGAAACTCAACCCCACCTTCATATCGCAGGCATGCTCGATAGGATTCTCGTAGAGCTCTATTAGGTCCTTGTGTTCGCAGATGCGCATAACGGTGATCTTGACATCTTTCACGCTGATTGCACATCCTCGGAGGAAAGCTGTTCTTCCACCCTCTTCTTGACTTCGGGACGGATTTCCGAAGCGATGCCGAGCATGTCCAGAACATAGTCCACAGACTTTCCTGTGAATCTTACTGCTGATAGAACATTGCTGACGGAATTCTCCATCTGGCCTACGTAGTAACCGTGATCGTATTTGTCCTGTGCAAGCGTACTCATCTTCTCGAGACCCTCCAATTCTTCATCGGAAAGCGTGATATTTAAGTTGTTCCGAACCAACTTTTTCCGCGATTCTCCATCCATTTTCGAGAAAAGCATATCCGCTGTTTTCAGAGCCGTAGGCAGCCCTTCTTTGTATTGCCCCACGTTCAAGAAAACCAAGTTGAAGAAGCCGATTTCCTTTGGGAACGACGAATTGGCTCTTTTTGGTTTCTTACGGACGAGACCATAACTTATCACGGTATTCTGGTCAACATGCTTCGGGTCAAGCATGCACCAGATGCTATAGGTGTTCCTCAGTTTCCCGTAATTGTTTCCGTTGAATACGGTCCCTTTCTGAGCTGCAATCATGGTCCCAAGGTAAAAAGACGCCCTGTTTATGATGGGGTATCCGGGGTAGGGATTGTTCTGTCCTTCGACACCCACGATGACGGTTATCTCCTTGCCCTCTTTGCCGGGAATTCTGACATCGAAGACAGAATCCAATTCGATTCTCTTCCTATCCGGCGTCTTGTAAATCGTCTCCCTTCCATTGACTTGCTCAGGATTCGATTCGTCGCAATCAAGGAATTTCTTGATTTCCTCTGGCTCCAGGTCTCCTAATTCCGTGATATTGTCCTTGAGAAGTCTCGAGAGGACCTCTGTTTTATGAACGAAGAAACTGAAGATCACGTCCGGTGTCAGATCTATTTTCTTATTTCCGTCACTGTTTTCTTGTCCATTGATTTCCGATTTGCTTTCCAATTTGAATCGCCGGTTGATTACTCGGTTATGGAATCTATAAAGGGCTAATACTACAGTTAATGAGTTATTTTTTCGAAACCTCGATTTCGTTTGGATGCGGGTTGGATCTCCCGGACTATAATCTATTGTGTGCGTGTTCGGCAACTATGTCCTCTCGGTACGACTCAGGCTAAAAAGAGGCCGAAACTTATCAACTTGATAATCGTGTTTCTGCAGATTTTTCGTTCAAAACGACCGTGTTTTTGCAGATTTTTCGTACAAAATGACCGTGTTTTTGCAGATTATTAATAGTGCCAGACGCACAACAATTATGTTCAAACGCAAGCTTCTTTCCAAACTCAAGTCATGGATGGTGCATGACCACCTTTGTCTGGTACTGAAGAGACAGCGCCAAGTCGGCAAGACAACCATCTCCGAATACTTCGGAAAGCTTCCGCAGTTCCTTCGATGGAGACACCGGTAAAAACTATGATTCGAATACCCAGAACAGATTTCTGGTAATGGGTTTGTTGTGCCGGTGCACCGTTGTGGGTGCCCGGCACATAATCCGAACGAAGTTCACATCGCGTGTCCTCTTCTGCAGCCGTTCACGAAGCCGTTGAAGTACTGCGTATCGTCGGTCCTGCGGGCACTCACGAAGTACCTGACATCGTTCTCGGGCTTGTCCTCGAGATGGATCTCGGCCGCAGGGATGGACCAGGCAATCTGGGTGCCCGTTCCGTCCTTGTACGAAACACTCACCTCCATCGTGGTGTACGGAACGAAGGCCTTGGACTGCTTCACCTCCTTCTTGAACATGCCCTTCTTCTCCGTCGTCTCGACGTTCTCGAACTGCGGCTCGTAGCAGAGGGTGAACCTGTACACGCAGCAGTGCATGGTGCCGGATACGTAATCCCCCGCCCAGTTCTTCATATCGACCAGGGGGACCTTGTCTTCCGGAGTGCGGGACTGCATCTCCAGGGGAGTTCCGTTGATCTTAACCTCGATACCGTCGATCTTCTCGTCGAAATAGTACTTCCTGACGGTATCCATATGTGTTAAAATCTTTACATTGGCACTATATACCAAGTGAAGTTCCATGTTTACCTTGCGGGAACCTGAACCAATAACTTCAGACATGTTTTATATAACTGCGATTGAAGATAAGATATAAATCCCAAACATGTTCGGTAATAGTATTGTGAAGATAATTAACAGTACTTGTGCATACCTAATCCGAATACGACAGGAACACCATCGTACGTTATGGCATGGTGGCCAAAGGTCCGATAAAGGAGAAAAGCTCTTTCCTAAGGAAATCGGATTCTTCAATCCTAGTTCGATAGTTAAGAAGTATCTGTCAGATTCTGTGCTGGTACACTGAAGGGTGCCTGGCTATTCTGTCCCTCAGCAGGAGGACCGGCACCGGCCTGAGAAGATGTCGGATTGATCTCCCGACAGTCACCTCTTCCTCAGGAGGAAGAACACCGAACCAGCAAGCCCGCACATCTTTTAACATGATTTTCTTCATAACCGGCGGGGGCGGATTTCATAAGTAAAAGACGTCGGCCGAGATATATAATCATGACACACGTCAACGGCATTCTGCTCTGGAACAGTGTGCACGTATGAACTCCCACACGATGTCGAGGTCCTCTGCCGGGGCGTAGACCTCGTTCCCGTCCACGTGGACGGTATTGTGCCTCCTGTCGAGGGAGAGGTATCTCACCCTGCGGAACTCGCTGTACATGCGGGTGCGGACCTCCAGACCGATGCCGGCGGCCGTGGGGTTCCCGGAGAGGGCGCCGGCGAGTACCGTGAGACGCGAGATCGCCGTAGTCTTCTCCACCTGTTTGGCGTGCTGGGCATGCTCCACGCCCCTTTCGTCCATCGTGAAGGTCACGCAGTAGGAACCGCCCATCATCAGGGCGTAGACGAAGTACCCTAAGAACGAGAGGACGGCCATCACCACGAACATCGTCCCTGTCAGGAACAGGGCGGCCTTCACGTCGCGGTCGAGGATCAGTATGAAGAATCCCATGAAGACCGATATAGCCCCGAAGATCTTGATGACCAGGAACAGGACGGAGAGGTCGTGGTAAAGGTCCTTCTCGTATACCCAGCGGTACTTCCCGTCGCTGCAAAGGGTGACGCGTTCGAAGTCCCCGGCCATGAAGGAATATGGGTGTGGAACCATAAGAGCGTATTGTCCCCGATATGACGGCCGGAAGGAGGACCGGCGCCGGCCTGAGAAGATGTCGGATTGATCTCCCGGCAGTCACCTCTTCCTCAGGAGGAAGAACGCTCCGCCGATGAGTGCGATGGCGGCGATTGCACCGCCCGCGGCGATGTAGAGGAGGGTGCTGTCGTTACTGCCGCCGGGTTTTCCGGTTGGAGGGATGTCCTGGATGTCCTTGACGGAAGAGTACTGATAACCCTCGACCGTTCCGGACACGGAGTACTCGGTGGTCCCCATCTCGGTCTCCGTCGCGGGGATCTTCACTACGGAGCTCACAGCGGGATGCTCTATGCCCGCCAGGTAGTCGCAGTCTTCGCAGAACACCCTCACCGTGCAGGCCGAACCATCATCAGCCCAAGTGTATGTGGCGGAATAGGTGTGGTAGAGGTTAACGTTCGACGCATAATATGCGACATGTCCGTTCGAAGTTTCTCCTTCGGTGATGTTCAGCGGATTGGAACAGACCACGTTCACTTCTGAAAGATTGTAGCATAGATAGAACGCACCATTCGCGATGGATGTGACCGAGTCAGGAATGGTCACGGATGCGAGCGATGTACAATATTCGAACGCATAATCCCTGATGGAGGTGACCGAGTCAGGAATGGTCACGGATGCGAGCGATGTACAATATTCGAACGCATTCTCTCCGATGGATGTGACCGAATTGCCGATGGTCACGGATGCGAGCGATGTACAATTCCAGAACGCATAATCCCCGATGGAGGTGACCGAATTGCCGATGATCACGGATGCGAGCGATGTACAATCGGAGAATGCATTCTCTCCGATGGAGGTGACCGAGTCGGGAATGGTCACGGATGCGAGCGATGGACAAACGTAGAACGCACGATTCCCGATGGATGTGACCGATGCTGGAATCGAATATCCACCTTCCTTTCCTCCGGGGCATTGTACCAACATTGACTTGTTCTTATTGAAAAGAACTCCATCTTCGGACGAATAATTCTCGTTTCCTTCGTCTACGATTATGGAAACAAGAGATGTACACACAGCGAACGCCTTGTACCCGATAGATGTGACCGAGTCGGGGATGGTCACGGATGCGAGCGATGAACAACCGTAGAACGCTGTCTCCCCGATGGATGTGACCGAATTGCCGATAGTTACGGATGCGAGCGATGAACAACCGTAGAACGCTGTCTCCCCGATGGAGGTGACCGAGTCGGGGATGGTCACGGATGCGAGCGATATACAATTGCTGAACGCACCATCTCCGATGGATGTGACCGAATTGCTGATGGTTACGGATTCGAGCGATAAACAATTGCTGAACGCTAACTCCCCAATTTTGGTAAGTCCGTTGGGCAGAATCACCGAGCTGCAAGCCTTCCATCCGCGTACCACGTCGGGGGTATAATCCCACATGTCGCCGGAACCCGTGAATGTGGCGCATCCTCCAGACATGCTCCAGTACAGGTTGTCACCGCATTGGTTAGGGGCGGGATCCGCGTCCGAGCCGTCCGCGTCGCAAATCATGAACACGCATACCACTGCCAGCACTGCAGAAACCACCATCAAGGTCCAGCGGACGGACATGCGGTAAGAATCCGCACCTGCGGTTTTAATAATTTGGGAAGAGGGTACTGTCGGAATCTGCGGAAACCGCTCCTTCCTGCGTGCGAGATCTGCGTATCCTTCATCGGGGGCCTTCCATCAGTTGTAACCGGGGACATCCTGGTCCCTGGAGACGTAGGTCTCATCCCCGTCAGCCATCATCTCCCCGCGGCAGTAGTTGGCGATATCACGGAGGTCGCGCTTGGAGACAGAACTCGATATCTGGGTCAATGCGAATTCCAGATCTTCCAAGGTCATTTTCTCGCCCCCGTCGCCGGACCCTATTTCGAGAATCCTATGCATCTTGGCGCAGTCGATCACCTGCTCGATGTCGGCTCCGTTGTAGCCCTCGGTCCTGTCGGCAAGATAGGCGCAGTCGATGCTCTCGCAGGGGATCTTCGCCAGTCTCTTCCTGAAGATGGTCTCCCTCGCCTCCGCATCGGGAAGGCCCACGTGGATCTGGAACCCGAACCTCCCCGGTCTAAGCAGGGCGGAATCCAGTTCCCAGGGGCGGTTGGTCGCCGCAAGCACCAGCAGGGTCCCGGAATGCTTCTCCAGCCCCTGCATCTGTATCAGGAGCTCTGCGATGAGGTCTCCCTGCCAGGGTTCCAAACTGTTTCCTCTGGCCCTGCCGATGGAGTCGAAGTCGTCGAAGAAGATCACCGCCCTCTCGCTCTTGCGGGCAGTCTCGAACAGACACTTCAGACGCAACTCGCTCTCGCCGACGAAGCAGTTGTGGATGTCGGTGGGCTTGACGCTGAAGAAGTCCGCATCGAGTTCGGCCGCGACAGCTCTGGCGAGCATGGTCTTCCCGTTGCCCGGAGGACCGTAGAGGAGCACTCCGGTGCTCGTGTTCAGATCGAACGTACGGAACAGCTCCGGCTTCCTGGAGGGGAGGATAATGTGGTTCCTGATCAGGGTCTTGACATCTTCCAGACCGGCGATGTCGTCTATGGAGGCATCCGTGACCTTGACGGGTGCGAATTTTATCCCGCCGAAGGGGGAGAAGGACGGCTCTTCATCTTCTGACCTCTCGAACTCGAATTCGGACATGGGGAAGTCTATCGCATCGAATTCTCCTATCTGCCGGTAGACGCCGTCCTTGTAGAGACGGTACATGTGTCCAGGGATGTTCTTCTCGGCCAGGTTGCCTCCCTTCTTGCCGGCGAATTTGAATGGTAGTCTGCATTCGACGTTATCCGGGATGCAGAGCTTCTTGGGACGGCAACTCTCGCCGAAGGCATCTTCCGCTACGTCCTCCAGAGAATCCCCCAGATTCAGGATGCGGAGCGTGCGGCAGTCGGCGAGACATGCGGGACCCAGACGCTCCTGCTCGGGCAGGTTCAGCATCTTGGGTTTCGACATGGGCGGAATGTATACCAATTCGGTGGAATCCCCGTTGAACACTATGGGGCCGTCCGTCGTGAATGCGTCGTTGTATTCGCCGATCCGAACGGAGGAGAGGTTCTTGCAGCCCAGGAATGCTCTGCCGGTCATGCTGCATACCTCATCCCCGATGACGATCTTCTTCAGGTAAGGGTTGCCGTTGAATGCATAATCGGAGATCTTCTCGGTCTCTTCGGGGACCTCGAACTCCTTGTCCTTGAGTCCTGGAGGGTATGCGACGAGCGTCTTCCCGTCGTAGATGCATCCCTGCAGGAGGGAGTATTTTCCGCCTTCCTCGAGGACGAACCTCTCCAGGGAGGTGCAGCCCCGGAAGGCGCCCTCCTGTATGTTCCTGATTCCGGAATGAAGGACCAGTTCTACGATGTCGGTCCTTCCTCCGTATTCCGTTCCGATCTCCTTCGCGTTCCTGGGGACGGCGACCGTCCCGATCTTCATGGCTACCGCTGTTTCGTTGCTCATATGATTTCCTCCGAATGGATCTCCAGCGCTTACGCTGGCACTATAGGTTCAGTATGGGAAATTGTTTGTTCAGGGTGATTCAATGGGGTAGGTCGGAGTGTATTTCACGCGGCCGTCCTCAATCCACATGAGACGGTATCCGGAACACCTGTAGAACATTGGGAAATCCAACCTTGCGAAACGTTCGTTCTCTTGAGGTTTAACCTTCTTGAGTACAAACTCCTCTCCCGAGACCTCCAACACGGCTTCAACTGTAATGTCCTTGCATTTGTCAAAATCGACATCGATGAGGACAATGGTATCTTTGTAATCAGAATAACTGGTAGATCTGATCTCACCTTCGTTCCATTTCAGCTCCTTGGGAATATCATCGTCGGGAGAGTACTCGTCGATGTTGATTTCCAATTCCTTGGCCTTCTCGCAGAGGGCGCGGTACATTGCATCGAGTTCGTCCTGACCGTCAACCTTTTGCTTAGAGGTCATCTCGGATTCCAGGTTATGGTAACGATGGAGCTTATAGTCATAATCGCGGTATTCGTCGTCGAACTCCTGCTTCTTGACTTCCTTTTCCGTAACCATGAATTCGCGTAGCTGGATGAGGTCCTTCTTCATCTGCTCAGCACCCTCGTACTGATCCATCACGACCTTGTCGAAGAATTCCTTCAGGTATTGGTTGACTTTTGCGTCGTTGCCTGCAATGTAGTTCTCCATATGCCTATAGAGGGTAGGTCTTGAGAGGTCCAGTGTTTCAGCCACAAAGGAGAGCGGCGGGCCATATTTCATCTTGGCTTTGAGTTGATCTCTGCTCATGATAACCTCATCGTCTGAGGAGGTTAATAAGTGTTCTCTATGTGTAACGTTACAATGTTACACCCTTAAAACTGTCCGCAGTTATAACATTTTTTTGTTATTTTCTGTAATTCGGACATTCTGCGGACATAGTATGGTTAAGATTTTTATGAAGTTAGTGTTTCTCCGCATCCTTCCCGCGTGATGGGGAAGAATGCGGACACTCCCGGGGACCGCCCGGGAGTGTAATACCCTCATACGAGGAGGGAATCGTTCCTCTCGAAGGAGGTCAGGTGCTGCGCGATATTTATCGACTTCACCGACACGGTGCTGGGGATCTTGAAGGTGACCGTGAACGTCTTGCTCTTGTTCATATCTACGGAGACTCCGTTGCCCATGCCGGTGTAACCATCCTTGGTGAAGATGGTGATGAGACTCGTTCCGGTGGAAGATGTAACCGAATATGAACAATCGTCGGATCCGATGAGCTTGACGGAACTGGCGAGGATGTCGGCCTTCTTGGTGTCGTCCTTCTCGACGTTCTTGATGCAGATATCGTAGGTGACGTTCTTGTAGCCGGAACCCGCGTTGGTCGAGGTCCCTGCCTTGTAATCCCACTGGGTGTGGATGGTGTTATCGTCTTCGACTTTCTCCATTGCCTTATAGGCGGCGAAACCTCCGACCGCCAATACGGCAACCACTATAACTGCTGCCACTGCCAATTTTGACATGGTTTTCGTATGATTTTTACAGGTATTAAAAAGGCCATGGAGGAGGGGTACTGACGTGTTACAGGGGCCGGAGTGTTCGGTAATTCTCACGTTTCCTCAGAGAAACGTGATCTTCCCATAGAAAAAAGGCGGAAAACCGGAAACGACGACGAATATGCCCCCTGTTTACGTTTTTTAACGCTTCCCTCAGTGCAGGCGTTTACAGTCTGTCCGCCAAACCAAGTGTCGGAGACTCGAAAATGCGATCATTCGATTCCAATCCCTCGGTCATTTCACCAATCGATGATTCTCGCATAATTCGAGTTATTTCGATTGAGAGACGATATTTCACCCATGTGTGACCTACGCTTATAGGTCGTACACCTGGTGATGAACATAATCGTGGGTTGGTTAAATAATGAACAAAATAATGTACACAATAATGTTTTTTAGAATGGCAGTTTATCATTTATCATGCCAACTATAGTCCCGATAACAGAAATGAGGAACACCTCGAAGATGTTCGAGATGTCCGAGAATGAACCTGTCTACATAACCAAGAATGGCTATGGCTCCCGGGTGCTTCTGAACATCTAGACCTATAATCGTATCAAGGAGATTCTGTTGGACATCGAACTCGAAGATGCATACCAGAGATCTGAGACCGACGGGAGGAATGTCGAGGCTTATGAATTCCTGAAGAGGCTCAGGAATGAGTAATTACGCCTCGAATTATCCGGGGATGCCTAAGATCAGATTTCCGAGTTTACGGATACATACGCGATATTCCTTTCAGTCTGTCGCAGCCGAAATAATTCCGGTTTATAGGAATAAGTGAGTGTCCGGACACCTTGCCTTTTTAACTCAGAAGGCCTAGTAACAAGGTGGGTTCTATAACGAATTGTGTGGAAATCGATTGGTTGATTGAGTTGTCTTTTGGTCAATCAGATTTCAGTTTCGGTCACTTTCGGTACTTTCGGCGACCTCCCCCTGTGAACTTTATATACCTCGAAACA
>Ga0256405_10006956_pt1 | contig 17527 bp, 13 predicted proteins | sample RumenRJG_02DNA_FD_189096 | JGI IMG/M metagenome (GOLD analysis project Ga0256405, IMG submission 189096) | Bovine rumen microbial communities from Lethbridge, Alberta, Canada - RJG_02 | ecosystem: Host-associated > Mammals > Digestive system > Stomach > Rumen | place: Canada: Alberta...
CCGCCAGCTGACGGGTGCCGATTACTGCGGTGGGCACGGCACGTGCATACCACTTTCCTGAACGCTTGGTACCAGTTGACTGGTCCTGATGCAAACGATAAAATACTGCCATAACTAGTAATTTTTTAAATGGTTAATAATTTGGTTGTTTATTCTCTGTCTTGTCAGCCTTCCCGCTGGATTTACCAGCCTTGTAAGGCTTCCGTACCAGGCTGATATGGCGCCGTATCAGGCTAATACGCATCGCTATCAGGCTGTCTCGTGGCGCCGTGAGACTACCTTGATTTTGACATTGCAAAGTTACGAAAAATAGAGGTGCGATGCAAGCATTTTCTGATTTTATTTCCGATTTTTCTGAAATGTTAAAATGTAAAGATTTTCGATTTGTGCCTGCTGTCCTCACATCCTCACATCCTCACGCCCTCACATTTGTGTTTGCGCATAGAGAGACCATCTAATATACCCCTTTTATTAATTTTATATATATTATAATATATATAAAATATAGAATAATATAATATACCAAGTTAGCCTAACATGCAGAATTCCTAATGTGAGGACGTGAGGACGTGAGTGCGTGAGTATCACAAGGTGCCAGGTACCTGTCATATATGATAATAGCGGTAGGAATCTATTGAAATAGAAAACGATATCTTTCAGGAAACACCCACCTGTCCTTGGTGTTCCATCAAAAATGAAAATAAATCGCGATTTATTTTGCATTTCGCTCGGTTTTCACTATCTTTGCAATTCCGAAGCATGCGAATATTTTCATGATATATAAAATAGATTCTAAGAGAAAGAAGGCAGCTAAAGATGCTGAAGAAATAGGCACCAGCAAGGAGTTGTATAACTTCTTGTATGAGGCCTGCAATATTCTTCGTGGCCCAGTGTCGCAGGATGCCTTCAAAGAGTATATTACCCCTCTGCTCTACTTCAAGCGCATCAGCGATGTGTATGATGAAGAGACGAAGGCAGCACTGGCTATCTCTGATGGCGACGAGGAGTTTGCCTCGCTTCCTGAACAGCACAGGTTTGTGATACCTGCTGGTTGCCATTGGAACGACATCCGTGAGCGCACCACCGATATTGGCAGTGCCATTATCGGAGCCATGCGCCAGATAGAGTTTGCCAACCCCATGACGCTTTATGGCGTATTGAGCGTGTTCTCTACTGCCAACTGGAGCAATAAGAATGTGTTTAGCGACGAGAAGCTACGCGACCTGATAGAGCACATGAGCAAGCGCCGTCTGGGCAATCTTGACTATGCCGCTGACCTAATGGGCGATGCCTATGAGATGTTGCTGAAGAAGTTTGCTGACCTCTTGAAAGCCAAGGCAGGAGAGTTCTACACCCCTCGTTCTGTGGTCAGACTCTTGGTGCGCATTCTTGACCCCAAGCCAGGCGAGACGGTCTATGACCCAGCATGTGGTTCTGGTGGTATGCTCATCGAGGCTGTTCACCATATGAAGAACGACGAGCAGTGCTGTGGTGCCATCTTCGGTCAGGAGAAGAATGTCACCAATGCCGCTGTTGCCAAGATGAACCTCTTTCTGCATGGTGCCAACGACTTTAACATCATGTGTGGCGACACCCTGCGCGACCCCAAGATTCTTGCCAACGAACACCTGGCCCACTTCGACTGCGTGATAGCCAATCCACCTTTCTCGCTGGAGAACTGGGGTGCAGAGGCATGGAAGACTGATCGCTATGGACGAAATCTTTGGGGAACGCCCTCTGACAGTAACGGCGATTATGCCTGGCTGCAACACATGATATGCAGTATGCGTAGCAAGAGTGGCCGTATGACAGTAGTGTTGCCTCAGGGCGTCCTGTTCCGTGGCAATGAGGAAGGGCGCATCCGTGAAGAGCTGGTCAAGCACGACTACGTGGAGTCCATCATCACCTTGGGCGACAAGCTGTTCTATGGCACAGGTCTTTCGCCATGTCTTTTTATCATCCGCGACGAGAAACCTGCAGAGCATAAAGGCAAGGTGCTGATGATTGACGGCTCGAAGGTTCTGACGCCCCAACGTGCTCAGAACATACTGAGCGACGACGATGTTGACGAGCTCTACAGACTCTATAAGGCGTATGACGATGAAGAAGACAGAAGTGCCGTCGTCACCATCAGTCAGATAGCTGAGAAAGACTACGACCTTTCTCCCAATAAGTATGTGAAGTATCACAAGGAAGAGGTGAAGCCCTATTCGGCAGTCTTGGCAGAGTTCAAGGCAGCCTATCAGCAGATGATAGATGCAGAAAAGAAGTTCCGTGACATTCTAAATCGTGAAGCCGTATGACGCAGCAGATAACACTCGACGAACTGGAACGCTACCTTTGGCAGGCAGCCGTTGACCTTCGTGGCCAGATAGATGCCGCAGCCTATAAGGACTATATCTTCCCGCTGGTGTTCTTCAAGCGCATCTGTGATGTTCGCGATGAGGAATACAACGGCTATGTTGAGGAAGGTGGCGAGGACTATGCCCAGATGATGATTCAGGATTCGCCCATCCAGATTCCAACGGAGGCTCATTGGAACGTGGTGTTCAACACCTCCGAGAATATCGGCCAGGCTCTGGTCGATGCTTTCCGTCAGATAGAGTTGGCCAATCCAGGCAAGAATATTGATGGCCGCATGGTTGGTGGCCTGGAAGGCATCTTTGGCGACAAGGCCATCTGGACCAATAAGAACAAGATGCCAGACCACATTATCCGCAATCTGCTGAACAGTTTCAACAAGCTAACTCTGAGCCTTGCTGCCTGCCCTGCAGACGAGATGGGTACTGGCTACGAATACCTGATTGGCAAGTTTGCCGACGATGCTGGCCATACGGCACAGGAGTTCTATACCAATCGTACTGTCGTTGAACTGATGGCAGAAATCCTTCAGCTCCAGCCTCATGAAAGCATCTACGACCCCACCTGTGGCTCTGGTGGTATGCTTATCAAGAGCCTCACTTACCTGAAAGACAAAGGTGAGGAGTGGCGCGATGTGAAGGTATATGGTCAAGAAATCAATGCTGGCACCTCAGCCATAGCCCGCATGAATCTATATCTGCATGGCATTCATGACTTCTCTATTGTGAATGACGATACGTTGCAAAGACCAGCTTTCGTAAAGGGTGGTAGAGTTCAGCAATTCAATGTGGTATTAGCCAACCCTCCTTACAGCATTAAATCCTGGAATCGTGAAGCATTTGAGCATGACAAATATGGCAGAAATTTCTTAGGTACGCCACCACAAGATTGTGCTGACTATGCTTTCATTCAGCACATCCTTGCTTCCTTGAATGAGGATAATGGTAGATGTGCCATCTTGCTACCATTGGGTTTGTTGTCTAAAGTATCAGAATTGGAGATGAGAACCAATCTTATCAAATCTGATTTGTTAGAGGCTATTATAGGTTTAGGGCCCAATCTGTTTTATAACTCACCAATGGAAGCCATGATAATGGTATGCAACCGAAATAAGGCTGCTGAAATGAAAGATAAGATTCTTTTCATCAATGCTGTCAATGAAGTGGTGCGAAAGAATGCTGAAAGCAAATTGGAACCACAGCATATTCAGAAAATAAGCAAAGCTTTCTTTGAAAAGAAAGATGTTGAGCATTTCTGTAAGGTTGTGGACAAACAGACCGTTCTTGATAATGGCAGTAATATGACTATCTCTCTTTACGCAATGCCAAAGATAGAAAGAGAAGAAGTATTGGCATTAGATGATTCATTATCTTTGTGGATTAAGCAGAGTGTCGAAATGAATCAAGGAATAACAAATCTTATAAACATGCTTTGATATGGGAGTATTTAGATTTGATGAAATAGCTAAAGAGAGCAGAGGTACCTTCAAAGGAAATCTAGAAGGAAAGCCTATTGTGGGACTTGAACATATTGAGCCTTATGATATGCTGCTAAAGAATTGGGATGTCGATGTAGAAACAACCTTTACAAAGGAATTCCATAAAGGGCAGATTTTGTTTGGAAGACGTAGGGCTTATCAACATAAAGCATGCGTCGCCACTTGTGATGGAATTTGCTCTGGTGATATAACTCTCATTGAACCAATAGAGGGGATGGTATATCCAGACCTATTACCCTTTATAGTTCAGAATGACGACTTCTTCGAACATGCCATAAAAGGCTCCAATGGCGCTTTGTCGCCAAGAGTAAAATGGGAGCATATGGCTAATTACGAAGTTAATCTTCCTTCTCTTTCTGAGCAAAAGGTTTTGGCAGAGAAGCTTTGGGCGGCATACGAAGTGAAGCAGTCTTATCTGAAAATGATTGAGGCCACAGAGAAAATGGTGAAATCTCAATTTATCGAGATGTTTGGGAATTGTTCGAAGGTTGGTCTAGGTCAATTGGCGACTTTTATCAATGGTTCTGCCTACAAACCTGAAGATTGGAATGAAGATGGTTTACCCATTGTTCGTATACAGAATTTGAATGATGCTTCATCTGAGTACAACTACTTTAATGGCGATTGTTCAAAAAAGGTGATTATAGATAATGGTGATGTATTAGTTTCGTGGTCAGCAACATTAGGCGTTTTCTTGTGGAATAAAGGGAAGGCATTGCTAAACCAACATATATTCAAGGTTGTCTTTGATAAAGCAGAAATTGACAGGGATTTCTTCATATATACAGTATCAGTCGCTCTCGACAAGATGTCTGAACATACTCATGGTAGTACTATGAAGCATATCGTCAAGAGTGAATTTGATAGATTTCCTGTTGCATACCCCTCAATGGACAGACAGAAAGAATTTGCACGTATTGTCCATCAGGCCGACAAATCAATCTCCGAGCTGCGCAAATCAGTTGATGCAATAGATAAAGTCATTAAGTCACTCATTAACGAAAACTTGTAAATTATGAAACATTCGTCATATATTATATCTACCGTTTTAATGAGCTTATCAATTCTTCTTTTTAGTTCATGTAAAAAAGAATGTGAAACCTGTGAAGGGGAAGGATATGTAATGAAAACATGCGACGAATGCGATGGATATGGCTATTTCAAGTGCAGAAGTTGTAGTGGTAGTGGCAAGATTGAATGCGATGAGTGCAATGGTTATGGAAGGCTGCGTTGTAACTGGTGCTATGGAACTGGAAGAGATGGGCGATGCATTCATTGTTCAGGTACAGGATATGATAATAATGGATTTAGTTGTATTTTTTGTAATGGTACAGGAAAAGATGAATGTTTTTCATGTAATGGGAGAGGTTATAAAGAATGTGACGAATGTGATGGAAGTGGCGAAGTAGAATGTGACAGGTGTAATGGTTATGGTAAATTGCGTTGTGCAGAATGTGAAGGGGAGGGTAAAGTAAAAGTTGAATGCGATGAATGTGATGGAGAGGGTAAAGTAAGTATATTTAAATAATTAATCAAGTCATTAAATACTGATTAACGAAAACCTGTAAGATATGGATTGGGGATTCTTAGACATATTCAAAAAAGCAGATTTTAATACTCTGATGCTTTCTGTAGCAATTGCAGGATGGATACTCTATTGTATTGGGAGATATACAGAGTATTCACTGATAGCAGCACTAATAACATCAGTTTATTGTGTAATAAGAGTAATTGTCTACTTCTACCAAAGAATTATGTCTAATATAGAGGTTGAAAAATATGAGGCCCAAAAGAGACGCGAGCAAGAAACAAAAGAAAAAGCATACGAAGATAATAGAAGAGTGGAGATTACGCGGATGTTTGAAGGACTCACAGATCCTAACAAATGCATCTTAGCGTCTATTTTGTTGAATGGCAAAAAAGATTCTTATAGTTGTAATGTATTCCATTTTCCTAGGTATGGTAAAGATGCTTCTAATATCTTCATGGCGCAAGAAATCAGTAAGATTTATAGAACAGGTTGTGATAGTGGTGATTATTGCATCAGTACCAGAGATTATACTGATACTATGGCTGTAACCATAGATCCTATATTATATGGTCTAATAGAAAACCATATCAATAAAAGTAAAACATCTTAATACTATTTATATATGTCTAAACTTAGCATAGATCAAAAAACTATAGAGGCATTGTTCTCAGACAAGAAGACTGATTTTCTCATTCCAGATTATCAGCGTCCTTACGCATGGGAGTTTAAAGAATGCCAGCAACTATGGGAGGACATCTTCTCATTTGCATTCCCTGATGATGATTATGAGAAGTTTAATAACGACGATGAATATTACCTTGGCACAATAGTAACATTCAAGAATGAAGATAACAAGAAACTGGAGGTAATCGATGGTCAGCAGCGTTTAACAACCCTGATGCTGCTGTTAAGAGCTTTTTATGCTAAGTTCGGAAATATGAAGGATAAGAATTCAGTTTCTACCAGAGAGACTATTGGAAAATGTATCTGGAAGGGAGATGAATTTGGAAATCTTAATGTAGATGTGCTGAAGATTGACTCACAGGTAGCAACAGATAATGACAAGGATGAGTTCCTGAAAATATTGCGTGATGGTGCTGCACCTAAGGAGATGAAAAGCAAATATGCTGAGAACTATAGATATTTCGAAGGCAAAATAATAGAGTTCCTGGATGCGTTTCCAAGTTACTTCCCTTATCTACCTAATAGAATATTGAAGAATTGTATTCTACTGCCTATTGAGGCTGAGTCGCAGGATACTGCGTTGAGAATATTCTCTACTTTAAACAATAGAGGTATTCCATTGTCGGATGCTGATATCTTTAAATCAGAGTTCTACAAGAAATATAGCAAACTGGGTAAAAAGGATGATTTCATAAATAGATGGAAAGTTCTTGAAGAGAATTGCAATAAGTATTTTCATCCTATTTCTGGTACGCCATTAGATGAGTTGTTTACTCGCTATATGTATTATGAGCGTGCCAAAATGAATATTACGAAATCTACAACAGAGGCATTGCGCACATTCTACAGTAGAGATAAATACAGCCTGTTGAATGAGACGACGATGGATAATCTGGAGAATCTAATGGACTTCTGGATGGATGTATTAGACCAGTCGGATGAACGTTTCTCGCCAGAAGTTATCAGACAATTGTTTATTCTGGAGTATGCGCCCAATGGTATGTGGACATACTTCCTGAGCGTGTACTTTATGCAGAATAAAGATAGTAAGAACAATTTGGATAATGACAAGCTTCTTGCTTTCTTGAAGAAGATAACAGCATTCATCTGGGCTTATGCAGTGACAAATCCAGGTGTGAATGCACTGCGTACCCCAGTGTACAAGGAGATGAACAACATCATTCATGGCAAGGAGGTAGAATTTAAGGATGCTAAGTTTGATGAAGTGAAAACGAAAAATGCGTTTAAGAGCTTCAACTTTATAAATGGTCGTCCTATAACGAAATCAATGCTGGTTTGGTGGGCCATGAATACTCCCAAACAGATTGTACCTGAAGTTGCGACGATATTCGAGATTGAACACATTTATGCACGTAATCGTAATGATAAAGAGCATACTCTTCAGAAAGCTTCTGATGTAGAACTTCTCGGTAATAAGGCAATTTTGGAAAAGCGTATCAACATAAGAGCTTCCGATTATAGATTTGAAGACAAGAAGAAGTATTATCTGGGATATACCAATAAGCGTAATGAACCCAAAGAGGGTACTGTAGTAAAGGAACTAGAAAACTTTGCTAGTGATTCATCGCGTACGGATTTCAATGAACAAGATATTCATACTCGCACAGATAGTATTCTTAAACAATTCTTTGACTACCTCAAAGATGAGAATTTGTATGCATAGATAGAGTCGCTCATTAACGAAAACCTGTAAGAAATATGTATATACCACCATTTATAGTTAGTGCAGAGGTCATCAATCTGATAGCTGAGATTTCCGCTCAGATAGAACGCTATGCCATCCGCTTGGAACAAGAGGACGGATTGCGACTTCGCAAGGTAAATCGCATTAAGACCATTCACTCCTCGCTGGCCATCGAAGGAAATAAGCTGAGCGAAGATCAGGTGCGCGACATCATCGATGGTAAGAATGTGGTGGCACCCATCAAGGAGATCCAGGAGGTGAAGAATGCTATCAAGACTTACGAGATGTATCCTTCGCTCGATGCTTTCAATGAAAAGGATCTTCTGAAAGCCCATGGTGTGATGATGCAGGCACTGGTGGACGATGCAGGCCATTATCGACATGGCGGTGTTGGCGTGTTTGGTGAGAAAGGATTAGTACATTTGGCACCTCCGGCTGATCGTGTCCCTATGCTGATGGGCGACCTCTTTGATTGGCTGAAACATTCGAAGGACCATCTATTGATTCGCAGCTGCGTGTTCCACTTCGAATTTGAATTTATCCATCCTTTCATTGATGGTAACGGACGAATGGGACGTCTGTGGCAGTCGCTGATACTTGGCAAGTTGCATCCTCTATTTGAACATCTGCCTGTAGAAAACATGGTTTATAGTAATCAACAGCAATATTACGATGCTATCACAGCCAGCACTAACGCAGGACAGTCGGGGCCATTTATCGACTTTATGCTGAACGAGATATACAAGACGTTGAAGTCGCACCAAGGAGAGCCATTGCCTAATAAACTGCACGATAAAGTTCCCAATAAAGTGCAGGATAAAGTGCAGGATAAACTGCACGATAAACTGCACGATAAACTGCACGATATGTTCCCTGAACTATCAGAAAAAGCCTTTGGGGTGCTGGAAGTATTAAAGGCACATCCGGCTCTTAAGGCTGAGGATATCGGTATGCAGGTTTCCCTTTCAGAGCGTCAGGTTAAGACGTATCTTAATGCATTGAAACAGGCAGGTCTTATTGTCCGTGTAGGCAGCAATAAGACTGGCTATTGGAAAGTAACAATTGACAATCTATAAAAAACGTTTGATATATGGCATACTTTAACGAGGACAATGTGACTGAGCAGATGTGCATCGAGATAGCCAAGCAGGCTGGCTATCAGTATTGTGGTGCTGACGAACTGCGCGAGGCTAAGAGTGATGTCATTGTGGAGCCGCTGTTGCAGGAGGCTCTCGTCAAGATTAATCATATCACACTGGCTGAAGCACAAATCGTGATTCAGAAAGTGAAGGATGTCATATTCGAAGGAATGAACGGTGACATCATTACTGCCAACCAGAAACTGAGGAATCTGTTCTTTAAGGAGAATAGCTTCCCCTTTGGTAAGAATGGTGAGCACAAGACCATCAACTTCTTTGATACGAACCCTGAAACGGCAGCAAAGAACAATAATTATGCCGTGACCAATCAATGGGAATATCCAAAGAGCAGCTATTCAGGAGGAAAGCGCCTGGATGTGGTGCTGCTGATTAATGGTATCCCTATGGTGATAGGTGAGCTGAAGACTGCCACCAATGCCAGCATTACGTGGGCTGATGGTGCCAAGGATATTATTGACTATCAGAAGTCGATACCAGAGATGTTCGTGCCCAACATCCTGAGCTTTGCCTCTGAGGGTAAGGAGCTCTACTATGGCAGCATTGGCGCACCATTGACCAAGTGGGGCCCATGGTTTGCCGAAGAGGATAGAAAGCACGGCACTTTGGCTGACGTGCAGTGTAACCTGAAAAGCCTGATAGACCCTCTACGCCTGCTGGACATCTATAGGTTCTTTACCGTGTTTACCACCACGAAGGACAGCTCTAAGAAAATCAAGGTGGTATGTCGTTATCAGCAATACTACGGAGGCATGGCTATCGTGGACCGTGTGATGGCGCGTACGAAGACGGGCATTGGCCCTAAGAAGGGTTTGATATGGCACTTCCAGGGTTCAGGTAAATCGTGGCTTATGGTGTTTGCTGCCCAGAAGCTGATGAAGATGCAGGAGCTGAATGCACCTACTGTAGCCATTGTGGACGACCGCATAGATCTGAGAGACCAGATAACAGGCGACTTTACGCGCTCAGAGATAGAGAACGTGGATTTTGCCTATACGCGAGAGGAGCTGAAGGAGTTTTTCACGAAAGACCAAAGAAAGATTCTGATTACTACCATTTTCCTGTTTGGCAAGGTGCAGCAGGCCTTGAACGCCAGAGAGAACATCATCGTATTGGTGGACGAGGCACACAGAACACAGGAAAAGGATTTGGGCGAGTGTATGCGACTGGCTCTGCCCAATGCCTTCTTCTTCGGATTGACGGGTACACCTATTAATAAAAGAGATAAGAACACGTTTAAGTGTTTTGGTGCTGACGAGGATCATGGCGGCTATATGTCGAAATATACCTTCCAAGACTCTATAGATGATGGTGCCACGCTGGAGTTGAACTTCAGGGAGGTGCCTGTGGAGATGCATCTGGACGAGGCCAGACTGCAGGAAGCCTTTGACGAGATGGCTCGTGAGAACGAACTGACAGAGGAGGAGAAAGACCAGCTGACGAAAGGTACTAAGGTGGAGGCCTTCTTCACTTCGCCCAAGCGAATACATGAAGTCTGCGACCACATTGTAAAGCACTACCGTCAGTATGTGCGCCCCACAGGATTAAAATGTCAGGTGGTGGTGTATAATCGTGCCTGCTGTGTGGCATACAAGAAAGAGCTGGATGCGATGCTGGCAGAGAGTGGCGACGAGACGGCTATCGTGATGCATACCAGTGGTGACAAGGCTGATGAGTTTAAGGAATACAAACTGACGAATGACCAGCAGGAGAAGTTGCTGAATAAATTCCGCGACCCATTGTCGCCTCTGAAGTTTGTCATCGTCACATCGAAACTGCTGACAGGTTTTGATGCCCCCATCCTGCAATGTATGTATCTGGATAAACCCATGAAAGACCACACGCTGTTGCAGGCTGTATGTCGTACGAACAGAGTCTATGAGGCACACAAGAAATGTGGACTGATAGTGGACTATGTGGGTGTCTTCGACAACTATGCCAACTCGCTGAGATTTGACGAGGCTACGGTGAAGACAGTTATCAAGAATATTAAGGAGGTGAAGAGCTTGATTCCTAATTTCCTGAAGGATTGTCTGGACTTCTTCCCTGGCGTTGACAGGACGATAGGCGGTTTCCAAGGCTTGCAGAATGCCCAGGAAAGATTGAAAGATGAGAACAGGAAAATGCAGTTTGGCGCTCACTATACTCGTTTAAACAAAGCATGGGAGGTGGTGGCACCTGACGAAGACTTGCTGCCTTATAAGAATGATTATGTATGGCTCAGTCAGGTTTACGAAAGCATCAGACCATCAAATGGTACAGTTAATCTCATTTGGACGATACTGGGACCCAAGACCATTGAGCTGATACATGAGAACGTGGTATCCATAGACATTGGTGAGACCATTGAGGACTTGGTGGTCAGTGACACAAGACTCCTGGAAGAGTGTATCAAGGACGAGAAGAGGCGCAACAGGACTATTCTCGAAATAGAGAAGATGCTGAAGCTGCGCCTGGGCAATCCGAAGCATGCTGGCTCGAAGGAGTTTAAACAGCTTTGTGAGAAACTGAAGGAGTTGCAAGAGAAGATGCGTCAGCAACAGATAGACAGCATCCAATTCCTGAAAGACCTGTTGGCTCTTGCTAAAGAGACGCTGGAGACAGAGAAGAAGATGGAACAGCCGGAGGATAAGCGAAAGAAGGCTAAGGATGCCTTGACGGAACTCTTTGAGAGTGTCAAGACTCCTGAGACACCTATCGTCGTAGAAAATGTAGTAAACGACATCGATAAGCAGGTGGTCAGCATTGTACGACGTTTTAGCAATGCCTTTAAGACTGTGACTGGACAGAATGAGGTACGCAAGATGCTTAGAACCATTCTTTGGCTGAAATACAAAATCAAGGACAACGAGGTCTTTGAAAAAGCATACAAGTATGTGGAGATGTATTACACTCCAGATAGCATAGGTCCTGATACGACTTATGAGGATACTGGTATGCTCATGGCAGCAGAAGAATAAGTTGAGTGAGAGGCCCCTTGTGTAGATATCGGACTTCTCAGTGCTGCAAAGGGTTTAACGATTTTTTGCAAATAATAGTGGGCTGACAATTAGGTCGGACCACTATTATTTTGTAATTTTGTGGGCTGAAATTTATCACAAAATGTCGACAGTCAGACTACATATCGTGGCGCTACCTTATTACGAGGTTGGTGGGTGCCTGGGCGAGTTTCTTGCCGAGGCGCAGGGGCGTGCTATGACTCTACGTCCTGACCCTACGAACGATGTGGATGTGAATGCTATCTGTGCGTATGACTGGCAGGGACGGCATGTGGGCTATGTGGCCATACACGACCAGCTGACGGCATGGCAGACGTTGCGCGGCAGTGGCAGGCGGTCGCTAAGAGGGCGTGTCTGCGAGGTGAATGCTGAGCATAAGTGTGTGGTGTTCGAATGTTGCATGGAGACGATGGGCGACGTGGAGGATCTGTATCCGCAGACGGCTTATCTGAAATGGTCGTACACGGGGCCTGTGCTGAAGGCTTCGCAGGAGACGGTGACGCTGGACTACATGATGGATGAGATCAGCGAGCGACTGGACGAGCGCGACGGCTGGGACGAGGCTGACCGCGAGAACTTCGTGGTGTTGTGTAAGCGTTTCAGCGCCCTGTCGAAATATGACCTGAGCGGTGAGATGAGCGACTATAGGCGCCGTCTGTGTCTGCGACTGCTGGAGACCAAAGATGATGTGCTGCTGCCATTGGTGGAAGAGTTGAACATGGCCTACGGACGTGCAGGACGCGAGTCGCAGGGTGGCGAGGTGCTGGACTACTGGATGCGTTTGCTGACAGCGCCCAGAAACATCAAATCGCTATTGGTGCATCGCCATGAGTATGACCTTGAGAAGGTGCATGAGCAGCTGCTGGCGTTTCCTGAGGCGATGTATGAGGAGTGGCTGGAGAACAGGGAGCGCTTTGTGACGAAACTTCTCTATATGCATATTCCACGCGAGGTGCTATGGCGGTTCATATCGGGTATCGCTTTCTATGAGGCTATGACAGCCCGCAACAAGGCCATCAGCGAGGAGAAGAAACAGACGGAGACATGCGACGAGGAGAGTCCTGTGCAACTGAGTACGGCCAAGGGTCAGAAGATAGACATGATTCGTACGCTGAACGTGATGTACGAGCAGGGGCGCTTCCAGGGCAAGGACGGCAAGAAGCTGACCAAGAAAGATTTCTTCAGGACGATGGGCAGGGCAATGAACGTGGACCTGAGTGACTACGACAAGGACCTGTCGCGCTCGATGTCGGACAGCACTAAGCTGGAGAAGCACCTGAAGCCCTTTGACGAGATGAAGGAGAAAATGATTGAAATCTGGAATTCGAAATAGGAAAAAACATCGTAGGGTTTACATAGGGTAAACGAACCGCCCCACGAAAACATCGTAAATTTGCACCCGTAAGACGGAAAATCCGTTTTGCGGGTGTTTTCTTTTTGGCTATCGGACAAAGGACACCAACATATTATTAACCCGAGTGGAACAAATTAGATTTCAAACGATGAAATATTCAGAAGTTAGCGTGAATGCCTTTGGCATCACAGTGAAGAAGATGTGCGCCTCGTGCGCCATGAGGAAAGTCGATTACGACGGCAATCGTATCTGTCAGGAAATGGGTCTGAAGGTGAAGCAGCAGTTCTGTTGCCGACACTGGCAGATGAGTGACGGACTGAAGAACGCAGGACTGCAAAACGGTGGCGTGGTTCGCCGAAGGGGAACGCAGGAAATCGTGATACGTTAAACATTGAACATTGAACATTGAAAATTAAACAATAACCGAGTCGGAGCGTGGTGGAGGAAGTCTACGTAGTGAAAATGGCCAAATTCTGACACAATGCCTTCACTCACAAATTCGACAAGTTATGAAAAAGTACATTTTTATTTTGGATGCCCTGGAGCTGATGACGAAGCTCATGGTGGGCAAGCGAGTGGAAGGTGTTCTGTATGTGGACGAGAACACAGGTCATTTAACCTTCAAGGCGTACAACCGCCAGCCGCGAGTACGCGAGAAGGACCGCATGGTGAAGAAGCTGCCGTGGGGCTGGGTGAAGGAATCGATGGAGCGCATCAAGGTGTTTGGTAGTTTTCCGAAGGACTTCTGTACGGCGCAGGTCATTGAGTTGCTCAACGAGCACAACCAGGATGCCAAGAATGCACTCATCGAGAAGGAACTGGATCTGATTGAATTTTGTTAAACCTAATAAGTATAAGAATCATGGAAGCATTAGTGACTATTATTGCGGTAGGCGCATACGCTGAGCGCCAGTATCAGAGACAGGACGGCACACCTGAATACTTTAAGAGCCGTGGTGTGACAATGAAGCGTGGTGGTGACGTGATCTATGGTGAGATGACTGGGGAACTGGCATCGAAGAACCGCGAGACGGTGTACGACACTAACAGACTCTACGTGGCGAAGGGATTCTGGAAGCATCGCACGTGGCAGGACAAGAACGGCGAGGAACGTCATGAGAACGCATTCTATATTACTGACCTTCAAATGCTGTAAGTATGGGATTTTGCTATCAAGAAAATACTCATTTCTCTCAGGCTACCCAGTGTAGCCGAGAGAAATTCTGGGGGAGCATCAAGAATGCTTCGAACCAGTGGAAAATAGATTCACGTCGAGACATACTCGATGTGGTGGAGCGACACGACGCAAAGGGCATTAAGAAGTGGTTGAAGAATGAGGACTATGGCAAGTTCCTGGCCAAGAAGCGTGGATTAAAGAAGTTGTCAGTTCGCCAGAAGTTCTTTGAGAAGAGCGACGAAGAGCGTCTGCTGGCCTTTGCCCAGGAATTGAAGGATAACCTGACGGCATTCATATTCTCTTGCTATGAGTTTGAGGCAACACCTACGGCCAATGGCAATCCTTTTTGTCATCGCAGATTAGCTGATTGCCATCTGAATGGTTTGGTGATGCTCGACATTGACCATGTGGACAATCCGCTCGAAGTCTATGAGATGTGGAAGAAGAACGAGGGGCTGGTGAAGCGCACGGCATTGGTGCATATCACTTCGTCCAAGAAGGGCATCCGCTTTGTGTTTACTGCGAACATCAAGGACGGCAATTTGGCTGACAACCAGATTGTATTTGCTCAGACATTGGGCTACAAAGCTGATCAGAGTTGCATCGATGCTACCCGAAACTCGTTCGCTCCCAAAGAGGAGGATATACTTTACATTAACGAAGAATTGTTGTTTGATTATTATGATGAAAAATTTGACAAGGAGTTTACTCCCCAATATCGAGAGAAGAAAACTCAGCCGCTCAATCATCAATTTCCTGTTGCTGACGGGGCTGACAGTATTGTTCGTAGTAAATCATCTGCTGTGGCCAGTGAAGATGCTGGAAAAGGGTCTGCAACAAGTGGAAACGTGGATGCTGATGCGTCTGGGCTAAAGTGGAAAGGCTATGATGTACAGTCTATTATTGACTTGCGTTATGGTGACAAACTGCCATGCGCTGCCGACAGTAACCGACACAACGAATCGCTCAAGCTGGCCTCAGACCTGCTTGTACTGTTTGATGGCGACAAGCAGAAGACGCTGGCCATGCTCAAGGCGCAGAACTGGGTGCAGGAAATCATCGACGAGCGCGACGAGAACGTGGAACAGACGGTTTCCTCAGCCGCTCAGCGCATGGCAGAGAGGGAGAAGAAATACCTCAGTCAACTGCCGAGTAAGGCTATGCAGGATGCTATCGAGGAGGCGACAGGCAAGACGTACCAAGAAATCACAAAAGGACAAGCGCAGCAAAATGCGACGCTGATGGACGATGAGATGAGTCGCTGGCTCTGGGAATGGGGTGAAAGGATTGAGGCGATGATGCCTGAATATCCGATACTGAGAGATATCTGCAAGGGGTTGAAAAAGAACCAATATCCTGCGGCAATGTTTGTGGCTGGCGGTCTGATGATGACTTTGATGACACGCTGCACCTACAGGTTCTATCATCGCCCTGAGGAACTTCGACGTCTGAACAACTCAACGCTGATAATCGGTGACCCTGCCAGTGGTAAGAGCTTCGCCACTCGACTGTTCAAACTATTGGCTGCACCCATCGTCGCTGCCGATAAGGTGGGTAAGGATGCCATCAACGCTTATCGTGAGCAGATGCGCACCAAGGGGGCTAACAAGGAGAAGCCCAAGAAGCCAAAGGTCATCGTGCGTGTGCATCCTGCTCGAACCAGTAATGCGCAGTTCATTCAGGACATGGTAAACTCGGTGGAGAATGTGGACGGAGAGGATATGCAGTTGCACATGCTGACGTTCGACACGGAGTTGGACAATACGGTGACTGTTCAGAAAGGCGGCTCATGGATTGACAAGCAGTCGTTGGAGTTGAAGGCCTTCCACAACGAAGAGGATGGCCAGGCTTACTCGAATAACGACAGCATTCTTCAAGACTTCTACGTGACGTGGAACTTCATCTATACTGGTACACCTATCGCCCTGAAAAAGAAGGTGAATGAACAGAACTTCGGAAGCGGTTTGGCTACGCGTTTGACTTGCATCCCTCTGCCAGCCACCAACTTCGAGATGATGAGTCGCGAACAGAACGTTGACTTCGAGAGCGACGAAAGACTCAAAGAATGGGCTTTCAAGCTGGATCGCGTAAAGGGCGAACTCTCAGTGCAGAAGATTGTCGATGAACTCTATGACTGGACGGCACGCCGCATGATGGACGCCAAGGAGAATGACTCTCGTGCGGATGAGATGCTGTTGAAGCGCTGTGCCTATCATGGATTGAACTTCTCAGCACCATTCATTGTGATGCGCCACTGGGACCAGATGAAGCAGGACGGTCAGTACTGGTGTGGTGAATTCGAGACGGACGAGGTAGATTGGAAGTTGGCCGAGTTGATTGTGAACATCCAGTACGCATGCCAGCGTCACTACTTTGGTGCGATGGCAGAAGCCTATTTCGATAACAAGTTGAAAGATGCCTCAGTCAACGTGCAGCGCCGCTCAAAGACCTATGAGGGATTCAACAGACTGCCTGACGAGTTTACCACAGAAGATGTGATGCGGTGCTTCCAGCTTAGGACCACATCAGCCGCCTATATGCGTATTAACAGATTGGTAAAGGACAATCTTATTGAGAAAAAGGAAGAATATGTAGAGAATGGGTCTGCAAGGGCGCGCTATCGCAAGACAGGTACAACGATGTGCTAACAACCTAACGCCCTCACATCCTCACATTAGAATTAAGAATTAAGAGTTAAGAATTAAGAATTAAGAATTATGTTACCAAGAGGAATCAGAAACAATAATCCACTGAACATCCGTCGTAGCAAGGATCAGTGGCAGGGAATGAGAAGAGAGCAGACGGATTCACAGTTCTGCCAGTTTGAAAACTTAGCGTATGGGTGGAGAGCAGCATTTAAGCTGCTCACCCGTACCTACTACCACACGTACAGGCTGTTTACCATCAGGGCGATAGTGGCGAAGCGGGCACCACCTAACGAGAACAATACGAGGGCGTATGTGGAGAACGTCAGCAGGTTGACGGGTATAGGTCCTGACGAGCCACTGGGCATCCCATCAGAAAGCCCCTCACGCTGGATAGCGCTGGGTGCGGCAATGGC
>Ga0256405_10006957_pt1 | contig 17526 bp, 14 predicted proteins | sample RumenRJG_02DNA_FD_189096 | JGI IMG/M metagenome (GOLD analysis project Ga0256405, IMG submission 189096) | Bovine rumen microbial communities from Lethbridge, Alberta, Canada - RJG_02 | ecosystem: Host-associated > Mammals > Digestive system > Stomach > Rumen | place: Canada: Alberta...
TCTTCACAGGCCTGAACTTTCTGTTCAGGAGTATATTTCGCTTTTCTTCCCATAATAAAATCCCCCTTTGGTAAGAAGTGAGATTTTAAATATTTCTCGTGTCTACCTTAGGGGGATGATATCATCGCGGATCCCTTTTGTCTTTTATTCTCCGTCGAAACCTGTATTAGGAATCACCGGACGATTTGAAACGATTGCCTGATTCGGACGTTCGTTTTCAATCTTTGTCAGCGCGTAGTCATGGCCGACGTTTGCGACGAAGTCATCACCCGGCAGATAGTAGCCTTCCGGCGCGATCTCTTCGTGATAGGTAATCTCGGTATCCTCGATCTGATCGACGAGATAGATCATGCCCTTGGCAACGTAGTGCTTTGTGATATAATCTTCCCCTTCCATCTGACCGTAGTAGATGCCGTCAGCCAGGTCAGTGACCTGAATGTACTGGGTGCCGAACTTGCTGTGCTTCGTAGACGATACCGTCTTTACAATGTCAGTCATCTCTTCGTCCGTAGCAATCTTGTAGGTAAATGCTTCGGTGTCTTCAACATAGATGCCGCCGGTAACAAACTTGCCCAGGTCCTCGGTGACGACGGTTCCGTCTCTCTTAGTACGTTTAGTCGTAACTGTAAAGACTGCACCATTAAGTCTGATGGACTTGGATGCGTTGGTCTTGTACATGACCATGACTGCACGGTAGAGTTCATCGACGTGGACTGTCTGATCATCGTCATCGATGTCCTTGTGTTCTGCTACCAGCGGTTCTTCGCCTGTCGGAACGATTTCGGTAATCGGGTTGCCGTCTTCATCCAGAACAGGATTTCCTTCTTCGTCCGTCTGAGGAACCTCTTCCGTGATGATGTGGTAGAGTTCTTCGTAGACGACAAAGTCATGGTTGTCCATTCCGTCGAGGTCGATCTCAAATTCGACGTCTTCGGTTCCGGTCAGACCGGATGCGGTGAATTCATGTTCAACAGTCATGAGTTCTTCTTCGGCAGGTTCGTCTTCCGTACCCTTGTCGATCAGAGTTGCGACCAGCTTGTACTGTTCACCTTCATAGAGCCATTCGTAGCTGACGGTATCGATGATATGGGCGACACCATCCGCCACATAGTTCTTGGAATCGGATTCTTCAAATTTTGCGGAAGTGCCGATCTTGATCTGATGGTTCTCGATCGTGACAGACAGTGTTTCCGTGACAGAGGAATCGTGACCGATGTCATAGACGAAGTCCTCTTCCCAGCGATACCAGGTCGGATCCAGTTCTTCGATCTCGGTCACCGTGATCTTGCAGTCTTCCTTAAGACCTTCGATGCTGATGAGACCGTCGGCGTCCGTGGTGAATTCACCCAGGTCGATGTCCTCGACAACGCCGTCTCTTTTTACACGGTAGGTGCTGATATGGAAGACAACGCCTTCCAGAGGCTCCGTTGTATCGTCGGCGTTGACCTTGACGATCTCGAAGTCCCTTCTGTAGAGCTCATCGACATAGATCGTCTGGTCCTCATCGTCGAGATCCTTGTGTTCGACGACCTTGATCTCCTCTGTTGAACCATCATCGTTTGTAACGATCCTGTATAAGGTCTCAAATACAACGAGTTCGTGGTTGTCCAGATCATCGAGCTGCTGCTCGAACTCCAGGGTCTCGATGCCGACATCGTAGGTCGGGACGAATTCCTTTTCCACGACATTGTCCAGAGACACGTTATCCGTCTTGTCCCAGAGTTCGCCTACCAGCTTGTAGGTCTCGCCTTCATAGACGTTCTTGTAGGAGACTTCATCGAAGATGTGGGCCACACCATCGGCGACGTAGTGCTTGCTGGACTGGTTGTCCCAGTCCTTCTTGCCTTCATTGTCGAAGGTCGCGGTCGTATGGATCTCGATCTCATGGTCGACCATGTGGTAGTAGTTGGTGTAAGGATGATCCTCATCGGAAGATCCATGGAGTTCCGAGTCGTTGACGTCGATCGGGTTGACGTCCTTGTCGATCGCCAGACGGTAGTTCGGAGCGACGTAGACCTCATGGAGATAGTAATTCGTCAGGGTGATCAAACCCTTGATGATGTGAGGCTGGCCATCCGCAACATATTCATAGACGACGTTTCCGGTAGCCTTTTCGATCAGCTGAATGGTCGCAGTCGCATTGAGCGGGATCAGATCGCCCTTGTCGTCGAGCTTCTCCACCTGAATGCGGGTGAGCTTGTCGCCAATGCTGATGGAGTATTCGAAGGTCGCGGTGTTTGCGGATTTCACCGGGGCATCCAGTGTGAAGACCGTCTCGTTGATCGCAAAGCCATCCGGAGCCGATTCCTCCACGATCCTGAATCTGCCCGGGAGAAGACCGTCGGTCGTACCCGGCTCATAGAGAAGCTCAGCCTTTCCATCAGAGTCGGTCGTGACCGTGCCGTAGTCGACCGGGTCGATCGAAACAATCTGCGGGTTGTCCTTGTCGGTGTTGTATTCACCGATACGGTAGATATGGAACACGGCACCTTCCAGAGTCGCGGTGCTTGTGACGTGGTCGGAAGGAAGCTCGGCCTTGCCGGTCTCGGAATCGACCTTCTGAATGGTCAAAGAGACCGTCTGAAGCTCCTCGTTCTGGGAGAGATCCAGGTTGTCGATATCCAGGATCCAGGCAGAACCGTCGGTCAATGTCTTGACGTTGCCGTCCTCGTCGATGTAGTGGTCTACCGCTTCGTTTGCACTCTGACCACTTTGGGTGATGTGTCCCACATAGATGTTCGGATCGGCCGCAAAGAGGGTCGGTGCCTTCGTTTCTTCAATGGTGAATGTACCTAACGGAAAATTCACTCGACCATCAGAAATGTATGGGGTGTAGTTGTCGCCACCTATTATTAAAGATGGATCGCCAAAGTCAGAAATCACTTCTCCTGCATCGTTATATTCGCACTTGTAAACAAACGTCAGTTTCGGACTCAGGGAAGTCGGATCGTTCGTCTGCGCATCGTAGTATTTGACAGTAAACTGCGCCCCATCAAGGTTCTCCACCCACTTGGATTCTCTACGATCTGTTTTGAACAGTCTGACACCCATCGGGTCATAGATCGGCGTTTCATTCGAGGTGATAGAAGAGGTGTTCCCCGCCGTCACACTGACCGGATAGACATTGGTGTCGAGCTTAAAGCCCGGTGAAGCTGAGATCTCCTTTACATAGTAGGTCCCCGCATCCAGAACGGACGTCGTGCCGGTCTCGCCGCTGGAGTTGGTTGTCAGAGTCGCGACCTGGCTTGTGCAGGCAGAGTTGGAATAGACACCATAGACCGCACCGGCCAGAGAATAGTTGTTCGGGAAAGAGGAAGCATAGTTGACGCCATTGACTGCAGAAGCCCTCTTGTATACCTTGACATAGCCGCCCTTTGGTCTGGAACCGGTCGGAACGCCCAGGTCCTGCATCGCCATGCCGGTGGAAGGATCCAGATAAGATTCATAGACCACACCCCAGGCCTCGATGCCGGAGTTGTAGTAAGTCTGCCAGCTGACGCCGTAGTTGTAGCCCAGGGCATCCCAGACAGCCGCCTGAGTGGTCGCCTGAGAGGCACCCATCGCGGCAGCCGTGATCATGACGTTGGCGACTCTTTCAGACATCGGAGAGGCATCACCATAGCCCAGAGACTGCGGCCAGTAGCTCGTGCCTGTTACCGGATAGCCGGTGATCCAGGGAGTCACACAATAGGCTGTCTGTCCGCCGATCGAGAAGGAAGGAACGGCACTGCCGGGAACGCCCAGCACAGAGCCGGTAACGACCTGTACCGCTCCGGGATAGCCCGGGTTGCCGGTCGAAGGAACAACACGGAACATCAGTCTGTCCCAGAGTCCGTAGTATATCGTGTAAAGCGCGCCGGAATCATCGGTCCACTGCGCCTTGTCCCAGCCCTTGAACTGGAAGCCGGCCGTAAGTTCGTATTCCGGAAGATCGGGCTCTTCCCCTACAGGGACATCCACGCCCTCAGGCTGTAAAGCCATGACCTCTTCCGGGAGATTGTCGTTAGAGAAGGTACACCAGTAAAGGAAGCGGAACTCCACATGGTAGGTCTCGCCTTCCACTGCTGTTTCGGTGATCTCTTGCGTTTCAATCTCCTCTTCCGCTTCCTCAAGCGTATCGGTCACAGCTTCCGCGACCGCTTCCGCCGGGGTCTCCTCAGGCGTCTCGACGACAGGAGTCAGGACATTCTTCTTCCAGCCGCCGGTAAAGGTCACATCCGCCTTATCGATCGTATATTTCAGGCCGTTGTCCCAGCCTAAAAAGGAATACATGTCCTCGCCCACCATCACATCGGGCATCGCTTCGTTTTCAATCAGAGTTCCATCGGGCAGATCCGTTTTCGTTTCCGGAAGAAGCGCCATGACTTCCTCGGGAAGCTCCTCCTCATCCGCCGAAAAGAATACGTAGTACGCGGAATACAGGGCTTCGGGCTCTTCTGCCGAAGTCTCCTCATCCTCCGCCACCACTACATTCAGGTTGACCAGACACATGAACAGCGTCAGGACAACCAGTAGAGTTTTTTTGAGAATCTTCATATCGTTCCCCTTTCTTCTCAAGACATCTATGAAAAACACACCTTTCATGGGTGTGCAGTTTCCACAAAACAAAAGCCGTCCTTTCAGACGACTTATTCTATCTTTCTATTCCTTCAATCTTCCACCCAGACCTTCCGGGTCTCGTAGACCGCGTCGTGATGGACCGTCTTGTATTCATCCGGTTCGCATCTTGTTTCATACACAGCGTCATGATGAACTGTGCGGTATTCTACGTTGTGCCAGTAAGGCTCGGTTATATCTCTAAACTCGTTATGATATCCTCCACAAGTATCTGAGTTTGCTATATGTTCTGCTGCACCACCATTCCAAAACTCAGCTCCACATTGATTACATACCATAATTTCTTGCCGGTCCGCTCCATAATACGCTCCATCAAGATAGACCATCTCCTCCGTGTCGTAGGCCGCCTGGACCAGGACATCGGTGCAGGCACCCTTCTTCACCAGGACCTGTTCGTCATAGGCCTGAGACACGCAAACCAGCTGATCCTCGTAGTGGCCGGTCTTCCCTGAAGAAGCACTGCTTCCAGAACTGGACGAAGTGCCGGCGCCGGAACTGCCGGAAGAAGCGGACGAGCCGCTTCCGGAAGAGGAAGAATCGTTGTTTTCAATCAGAGAGGAGGCTTGCTGAAGGGAGATGGGGACGGAGAGCGTGTAGGTTCCATCCTCGTTTGGAAGCCATACTACAGCACTTCCCTCTTCCAGGAAATCGACGTACAGCTTCACGATCTCTCCCTGAATGTTGGAATCTTCTCCGAAGATGATCTGATAATCGTGTTCCGGATCTTCGGATATTTCTATCTTTCCCTTTACTCCGTTGGAATTGTACACATCGGGAGCCTCGATCCTGAGTTCAAAGGTTCCCCCGTTGATCTCATCCGAATTCCAGATGCCGTTCATGAAGGCAGGATCCGGTTCGGCTGTTTCCGGCAGGGAAGCGAGCGGATCGGCAGTGTTCTGTTCCGGCTCCGTTTCCGTTTCCTCCTCTTTTTCGATCACCTCTTCCTGATGGTGCTTTGGAATCGGAAGACCATAGGATTCGATGTACGGATCAAGATAGTCGCTTGCGTAGGCATAATAGGTGCCTCCTGCCAGCAGCAAAAGGACCGCCAGAAGGATGATCGGCCATCTTTTCTTCTTTTTCAGTCTGACAGGCTTTGTGTCAGCCGGTTTTGTTTCTTCATGGATGGTTTCATTTTCCATAAGTATTTCTTCCTTTCTTTGACTGCCCTTTCTAATTCCTATTTTAATATCGAGTTTTCGTTGACGTGAACTGTTTCCTGAATTTCCCCATGCTTTATCGGATCTCCTGCGGGTCAAAAGTTACCCCGCAGATATCATGGCAGCTGGTCATTGATCCAATCGAAGAACTCGTCATCACTGGATCCCGGTGGAGGCGGATCCTGCGTCGTTACGGTTGTAGACTGACCCGTATTGTTGTCGGTGATCGTCACATTGTAATCGCCGTTGGACGGCTGATAGTCTTCATAGTCGATCGTATAGGACTGACCTGTTCCTGCGGTTGAATTCCCGGAATTGGAGTTTCCGTTTCCTGAATTGCCGGAATTGGATGTTCCAGCAGAATTTGAATTGCTGCCGGAAGTCACGATCTTGCACGCGGTGCCATCACCGGTATACCCGGACTTGCAGGTACAGGTGTTGGTTGTGGCGTTGTAGTAGGCGTTTGCATCACACACCGTCTTATCTTCGATCTTCACCAGAAGAATCGCACTTCCTGCATTCCCTGCGGAATCCTTGACACGGTAGGACAGAGACTGTTCGTCCTTGGACCAGTCAAGAGGGTTTACTTCCACATACAGATCTTCGTCCGAATCGATGTTGTCGTGAACTTCTGCGACATATTTCAATGGATCAAAGCCTTCTTCGTCTCTGTCTCGGACAAGCCTGATCTCTTCTTCAGAGAGAACGATTACCGGGGATTCGCCATCGATCACAGTGACAACCATTGTTTTCCGGACATTCTTGACGCCGTTTGTTGCGACAAAGTCCACCCGGTGTTCGCCCAGATCCTGTGTATCCAGGGTCGGATAGATGATATAGATGCTTTCATCCTCCGTGACATACTTGACGTAATCCGCAGCATTGAAGGAATCCCCTGCCCTGATCGTGATCTCGTTCTGCTTCAGTTCCAGTTCGATCAGAGCGTGCATCTTTACGACAAGGTCCTTGATCAGGAACACCGCCACCCCCAGGATCAGCAGTGCAATCACAATAATCAGAGCCGTTCCCAAAGTAGATCTTCTTCTTTCGCTGTCAAACCCTTTGCGGATCTCCTTCATCTGCTGCTTGGTGTACTGCCTGGTCTGGATGAATTCGACCTCTTTTCTTTCTTCTTCGCTCAGATCATCAGCGAAATGCTGCTGCTCGGTACTCTCCTGTGGCTGTCCTCCTTTATCCTCTTCGGAAGTTTCTTCCTTCCTGGATATGCCTGCTGCCTGGCTTCGCCCCGGCTGCATCATTCCCGGCTGTTTCCGGTTCTGGCTTTCAATGTATCTGTTTACGGATTCCTTAACTTCTACAAAGGCTCTGTTGATATCCTCTTCATCAGGCCTCTGATACTCCTTCCCTTCCTCTGAATCCAGGAATTCGTTGAGGATCTTCAGATACTCTTTTTTCTTGAGAGGAACATATTTCCCGTTATGAATGTTCATCGGATTGATGAAGTTGCCGTAGTAGATCCTGATCTGGCGCAGCTCTCCCTGGATCATTCCGGTCTTTGTTCCAATCTGAGTCTCTCCGGGGATCAGTTTCTTCAGCTGTGTCTCTTCTGTTTCTGCTTCATCGATCTGTCTGTCTATTTCTTCCCTAGGTGTACTGTTCATCTCAGCGACGACATCCCTTACAAGGTCGCTACCCTTTGGCGTAGTGTCCATTGGCGGATCGGAAAACAGTTCTGAAAGAGTTTCCCTCCTCCTGCTGTTGCGGTATGAATTTTTCGCAGCCATCAGTTCAGAAGCTCCTGTAGTGTTTTCTTTGCTTCAACATATTTCTCTTCCGGGAAATGGACAAGGATGTAGTAAAGGCTGGTCCCGGAGTATCCCGATTCTTCGCTCACCATAACGATGTTTGTTTCTTCCAGAAGCGACATTGCCTTCTTGTTGCAGAGAACGTTCTGGACGCATGCACGGAAAAACGTCATGTCCTCATAGTCCTGATCGTTCGCCTTTCCCTCGTTCTGCCTCCTGAATGCCGGACAATCCATATTGGCACAATAAAGAAAAGAAGAAACAGGGTCTTTTATCGACCTGAGATACTCTGTTAATTTCTGCATTATTATTCTTGTCTCCTCTCTTCAAAACAAAAGAAAAGCAACCTTTCGGCTGCTAATCTTTCTGTTGTAAGCTTTAAAGGAGGATGGACCCCTTTTTCTTACTGTATTTATGATACCACTTTATTTACAAAAGTGTGTCGCGTTTAGTGCCAATCGCACTTGGGTGCTGCATTTCTATCGTTTTCACTAATCAATTTATCTGCAACATCAGGACTCCTTCGAATATATATCTATCAGTTCCTTTATGTTGTTTTTGAGAGCGATGATTTTTATTTCGTCCAGAATGTATCTGACCCGTTGTGTACTGACGGCTTCATTAATAGCATCGTTGAGCTGCGGAACAAAAACTCTTCGATCATATCCATACCTTTCGGCTTCTGCCGCCGGCGAATTCCTCAGTCTCCTTTTATCCGGTTTGATGTACAGATCATAAACGTAGATCCGGTATTGCGGGTTGATGATATAGAAGCTTTCCATGATCAGGTTTTCAATCGTTGAGTATGCCCTATTTTTAGCGATTGCTTCATCTCTTCTTTCGATCTTGTCCAGTATGCTGTTCGCTGATCCTTCACCGCCGGTCTTTACGATCGATGTTGATCCGATATCCAGAAGCTTTGCGCTGGCGAAAATCACATCCCATTGCGAGGTTTCCCTTTTTGTTTTAATGTATTGCATTTTGCCAAGCAGGCTTTTGAATTCTTCAGCCGAGTACTGTTTTGTTGAAGAATTCTTCCCAATGTTTTTTTGCATATTTTCTTGATGCGCTTCTTCGGCTGACTTCAACCAACCGCTGCTTTCCTATCTCATCAAACGTCTTCTTTTCTACCAGGCTCAGGTACATGATTCTTGCCAGGATAGGATCCTTTTCATTCAGTTTTCTAAATGATGTTTCTACAAAACTTACCTGTTCCTTTAATGATTTATAGAGTACATAAACCAGCTCGCTGTCCTTTGTAAATACGATTTCAACCCCGTCTGTTCCTGTTTTTTTGGAGATACTTGAAAGACGCTCTGAATTGGTTAAGTAATCATGACAACATCTGACAAAATACTGATACGTTTTTTCTTTTGTCCATTCAAAAGCACCATCAGTCATTTTATTCTTTCTCCATAGTATTTGTTTTCCAGAAAAGGCTTTCTGCTTTCTGCCCATTCATAATCAGCCATATAGTTTGAAGGATCGTCTTTGACATTTTCTCTGTTGCCGTCAAGCAGATCGTAATAATCACAATAGAACCCCTCAGTGATAATGCCATATTCATTGTTGTTGATATAAAGGATGTGTCTTAACCCGCAATTCTCAAGATCTTCCCTTAAACTTACCAGGTCGGTATGAAGTCTGTTTTTAACTCTGTCATCATAACAATCCTCATTCAAAACTTCGTTTGCAAGGACTTGTTTAGAGACAGTCTGCCCTCTTTTGTCGATAAGAAAAGCAAGGATCTCTTTTGACTTAGATCGTCTGAAGTGAACCGGAACCCTATTGATGAGTACAGTAAAATGTCCGAAGGTTCTGATCTCAACTGAATCTGTGTTCTTAAGTGTCTGCTGATCTTTCCTGTTTTGATTTCTCTTTTTGTCCATTCGTTTTCGTTCGGTCAGCAATCAAACATCTGTAATTGTCAACTTGCGAAAATAATAAACTATCGGTGGATACAGAACTGATACAAAGCGGGTACATATCTGGTACAGATCCCTTCTTTGAAATAAGTAAATCAAAAAAGTCTCTGTAAAAGAGACTGATAATTACACCTTTCGTTTTTTATCTGTCGGTGTTCAGCTTAATAATTGGTGGATCCAATACCTATTTAATCATCCGGAAATCTCAGAAGATATCTGATTGTTGCCGTTTCTCCTCCTTAAAAAAATTATGACCTAATACATAGTACGAAAAACACGCCATAACATAACAAGATTAATTGCTGAATTACAAATTCTGACTGATGATATTCTCTATTGCACCGATCAGATAAGATGATCTGTTTTTCTTATACGAAACCTTCTTATCTTCGTCTTTGCTGAACATTTTTGAAGAAATGCTGTAGATCTCGATTTTTTCAATATCGGAGAGATTTAAAAGTTTTTCTTCCCTGCCGGCAAATCTTTTGTTTGTGATGATCTTCAAAAGAAGATCACTGCCTTTTTCATAAAGTGTTTTCCCTTCTTCATCAAGGTTTCCAAAAAACAGTTCCAGATCGACCTGAGCAGCTCTGGCATAGCCGGACATGAAACGGGAAATATCAAAAGCTGGCGTTCTGTATTTCTGATACAGTTCAAAATCCTTTTCCAGTTTGTAGCTTAATGCCTCTACGGAATAACCAATGGAAAAATCCATATCTGACAAAAACGATTTGTTAACAACAACAGATAGCTCTTCTTTTGTCTGGTATTGAACATTGCTGATAATGTTGTTGTTTGATATTAGATTATCTGTTAGATTATCTAAACTTAGATTATTTGTTGTCAATTTGAGGGAGAGGGTGTTGTCAGTTTGAGGGAAGGTGTTGTCAATTTGAGTGAAGTCGATCTCCCCTTCCTCCAGGGGGGTGTTGTCATTTTGAGGGAGTTCTATATTCTCCGGAACAACAGCCGAAAAGCCATCCTTCTCTTCCCTGATCAGACCGCTGCTTATGGCCTGCCTGATCTGGCGATCCACATTGTCCTTTCTGCATTGCAGCCACTTTGCGAAGTAGTCTTTTCTGTATTCGCAGATATTGCCGGATTCTCTTCTGCTGTATCCGTGAACAAGAGCATACAAAAGAAGATCCTTGCCCTTAAGACGCATTTCCTGCATCATCCACGGCTGGATGATCAAATAGTCTATATCCGGGTTATCGATGATCGGTCCGTTATTGACGACCGCCGAATAAACGCACACCTTCTGATTGACTTTGGATCTCCCCTCTTTCTTGATCACGAGTCCCCTGTCAACAAGCGGCTTCAGATACCGTGTGGCGTTGGTTCTGTCGGACATGCCAAGCCAGGATGACAGATATTCCAGAGATCCGTAGTAGTACCCTTCCCCGTCCTGAGAGAATCCATAGATCAGGGCGTATGTCAAAAGTTCTCTGGTGTTGAGGTTCAGATCCAGCATCCAGTCGGCTATCGCTATATAGTTTCTGATCGAAAGTTTTCTATTCATAAGGGACACCTGCAAAAAGCACAAACAAAAAGGACTTGCAACAGCCCCATACCCTTGTTATAATTAGTTTGCTAGAAGAATTATTAACAAGGGAAATGGTGCTTAATTGCACTTTTTCTTTTATACAGAGGTACCCGGCGAATCAACACGTCAGGGAACCGGTTACAAAAAGGGTATCTGCTCCCTTTATGATCATAAAATACCAAAGTTTCTAAGGTTTCGTCAATATCAAACGAACAATGTTCGCCAAATTGACAGTTTTAGAATTGTGTGAAATAATTTTGTTATGAAGGACATGCTGCCGAACACAACTTTCTCAGATCTCATCAACGAGCGGATCAATGAAGGAATATATAATCCCAACAGAACTATTGTAAATGCTCTGACTGAGAAAAACATACCAACAACAATGAGATCAATTCAATTTTATCGCAACGGGACAAGGGTTCCATCTTTTCTGGTGGCAAAGGAAATCTTAAACATACTCAGCATCGATCTGAGCGATGAGGAGATCATCAACATACTGAAGTCCAGCAGAAAAGCCGTCAATCAAAAAGTCGACAACAAGAATTACAGCAGCTATTATCGTGACGGCAGAGAACCGGAACAATCAAGGAAAAGAACGTTTGTTTTCAATGCGAGCGAAATCGACATTTACGGAACGGACGAAGTGAAGGATCAGCTGCTGGATAACAGGCTGTATGAACTATATGAAAGCGAAGATGAACTGGAAAAATACATTTATGCATTAATCAAGAAAGATCTTGAAGAAGGGGTTTTGTAAGAAGGGGGACGAACTATGGATCAGTCGGTAATGGGGAGAATTAAAGAACTTCAGAAAACAGACGTGATGAGCAAAGAGCAAAAAGAAGCGGTCAAAAGCGAAATAATCAACATAGTCAAAAACAGCAGCGTTGACGATGTCAGAGAAATGCTTGGGAACAACGCCAAAGTCCATGCAATCGTTATTCAGAAGGGCGGCGTAGGCAAATCGACTGCAAGCTCCGATATCTGTTATACTCTGGCCAGCATGGGTTTTGATGTTCTCGGCATCGACTCGGATCCGCAGGCGAGTTTTTCGATGCTCTCGAATGTAGACACTGAAGATGACTCAATGTATGGATTGCAGGATGTATATTACGCACATTTCGATGCGATGGCGAACGGCAACCTGTCTGCATTTGGCATCAAAGATATTGAGAAGGCGATCATCAGACCTACGTATAGAAAACCTGCGAGAAGCGAAAACAACAGATGGGTAGAAAAAGATTTTGAGTTCGGATACGATCTTATTCCGGCGAATATCGATCTTGCTTCCTGCGACTTTCAGCTTGGAAAAAAAGGGTATATCTATTCACTTTATATAATTATGAATACACTACTCAAAAACAGACATTATGATTTTGTCATCATCGACTGTCTGCCTGGTCTGAACGCCATAAGTTACGCTGCAATAACGGCTGCATATTCAGGTGGCTGCATTGTGCCGATCAATCTTGAACCGATGACGGTAAAGGGAGCAAAGAACCTGATAGAATCCACTTCGGAGATTCAGCATCTGCTTTGGGAGAATTCCAGGATCCTTCATAAAGGAATCCTGGGAATTATCAAGAATCAGTATTCACCAAGGCTGACGGTTCAAAGAGAATATGATGAAGTTGTCAAAGAGCTGTTCCCAATTTCAACTTTCAACAACACGATTCCAAATAAATCTGTCTGCGATAAGGCACACGCACTGGGAAGGGCGTTCGCCGAATACGACAAGAAGACAGGGGAGATTATTAAGGAAATTTGCTACGAAATCATTGCGGAAGATATAAGAAGAGATGCTGAAACCGAACCGTTGTATGTGGACGAATTCGGCACTGAAGTATGGGAAAAATATAACTAAAACCAATATACGAAAAATTCCCTCCGGGAGGAATTTTTCGTAAAAACGTGCTAAGTAACCCATAAATATGGGTTTCAAATTCTTAACAGATCATGAAGGGAGGACAAAATCGCAGGATTTTAATAGAAATATGGCAAAAAGAAGATTTGGAGAAATGGTGAGAGAGAGCAAGGGATTTGAAGGCTTCCAGATCGAAGGAGCGGAGAAGTCTGAAGATGTTGTCCTCATACCTATAAACGAGATCTGCTGCAGAAGTACAAACATGTATGTCGACAAACAGGACGCAGCTGAATCACTGAAGAAGTCCATCAAAAACCTTGGTCTGATCGAGCCTATTATCGTAATAGAAATAGATGAATACAAAAAACAGATGGGTGACAGCCGAAAGGACGAGATCGATTATCTCACTTCAATGGAAGAGAAAGGCTGCAAGTATTTCATATCTTCCGGCCACAGAAGATTTAAAGCGTTCATCAGTCTCGCCCTCAATAGGGATATGTATCCGGGAAATCAGATAGATTATCTTTACAGTCAGGAAACCGCAGACTCGATCCGTCAGTTTTATAAAGACAGAATGCAGGGCTTCATAAATGGTTACAAGGAAGAGTATCGGTTCTATATGATACCTTGTAAAATCGAAAAGAAACTGATCGAGAACGAAGATGAATTCTATAACCAGTCAAACACCACACAGAGAGAGCTGTCTAATTACGAAGTCATAATCAACACGATCTATCAATTGGATAGAAACGGTATGCTGAATCAATACAAGGATTACGCAAAAAAACAGGTAATAGATTCTCTCAGTCCGAGAATGCTGAACGAATGGATGATGGGGTTTGTCAAAGACGGAATTATCAACAAAGAAGAGGTGCAGAAAGTCAGAAGCGACGAAGAGAAAAGAGAACTCTTATACACGCTGCCATTCGAAAAGATCAGCAAGACGAAAATGATTCTGGCGCAGCAGATTTCAGATTTTATTGAAGATGATTCCGGGAGAAACATTTCAGCCAAAAAGATCACCGAAACACAGGCAATGATGGAACAGATCAATGGTCTGAGTGAACTGTGCGGTTATGACATCATGAGTCTTGTGTATGCAGGAGAGATGAATTTTAAGGAAGCGATAGAGCTATCAAGAATATATGATAATGAATCGTTCTCTGACAAAGGAAAAGAAAAGAAACTGAAAGAAGATCTTTACGAGTATCTAATCAATCCGTTGGAGAAGGCAAGAGAAGAAAACCAGGAGATATTTAAGATCAAGAACAGCGGATCTGAAGAGAGGGGGGGTCCTGAATATCTGAAGTTATCTGAAATCTCTAAAAAAGGGGTTAAAGAACTGAAGGGCAGGTATGTTGAAAAGAAGCCAGAAAAAGTCAGCTACACGAACCAGGAACTCATCGACTTCATCTATGCGATTGATAGGGGAGATATAACGGCTGATGAAGTCATAAAAAAGATCGAAGCACTCAACAAACAATAATCTTGTTGTTTGCTTTAAATAGTATCTCCACGATGTAAAAAGGCCAAATATTGGCCTTTTGTCATTTTTGGGAACCGTTCCCCAAACTAAAAAAGACCAGCGAGCCGAAAGATGCGATCGGAAAATATCTCAAATAACGGCCAGAAAAATGGCAACTACACACCAAATCCCGGCAGAAGGAAAGAGTTAAATTTAAATTTTTTCCAAGGGAAAAAATTGATTTATAATATAAGTAATGAAAGTCAACAACGACTATGATGCCAAAACCGAAAAGAAAACCAGGAACCTTGGCACTTTTGTCATACTTAACCAGAAGAGTGTTTTGAATTATATTGATGAAATTCTCGACAGATTTAAGGAAGATCCTGGATATAAAGAAAGGCTTCTGAATGAGATGCTTCCGGAAAGGAAGTACAAGAACACCAAAAAAAGCCAAGATTATAAGCTCATATCCAAAATCCTTAAAGATGAGATGGGAATTCAGGATGCCGGTAAAACAACGGTTTGGCGTTTATTGAAGATCAGGGAAGAATCCCCGGATCTCTATAGCCAGATTAAAGAAAATAAGATTTCTATCAGAACAGCTTACAACAAGCTTACCGGCGAAGATAAAAAACCAGCAAAGAAAGAGAAGCCATCAGATAAACCGTCTCTTGTAAAAAGAGGAAAACTGGATTTCGATAAGCTCATAGAAGAGCTTGATTATATTGATGACGAATTAGATAAAATTGCTGAAGATGAAAGCAAGCAGCCAAGCATCAAGAAGATGAAACAGGTGGACGGCCGGCTTTTTAAAATCAGAAAGAAACTTGGTTCGATCATTGCGGACAACGATCCCGAAAAATTTGTATAACCATGGCAATTACAAAAACAAATTTCATGCGAGGCGTGCAGTGCCCGAAGATGCTCTGGCTCGACAAACACAAGCCGTCTTTGAAAGTGATTCCGCCGGAAGTGCAGGCAAGGCTTGATGCGGGCAACGACTTTGGTGATAAGGCCATGGGAATGTTTGGTCCTTATGAAGAGATGACCGTCTATAAACCGGGCACAACCTATCCTGATACCAAAGCCATGGTCGAAAAAACCAAAGAACATTTAAAACTTGGGACATCTGTGATCTGCGAAGCAGCATTCATGGACTACAACAATTACTGCGCTGCTGATATCCTAAGAAAGACCGACTCCGGCTACGACATGTACGAAGTCAAGAACTCCCCGGAAGTTGATGATCAGCACATCAAAGATGCAGCCTTTCAATATTACATCATCAAAAGAAATAAGATTAACATCGGCAAGATTTTCGTTGTGATTCATGGCGAAGATGAAGAAAATCCTTTTGTACCGGTTGATGTTACCGATCAGGTTAAAGAACTCTATGACTGGATCAACGAGAATATCTGGAGGCTCAGCAAACTCTCGAAGCAAGATCAGGAACTGCAGATGTCAATAGGGAACCAATGCAATGAACCTTATGAATGCTGGTACTATGGTTATTGCCACCCAGGTGAGAAACAGCTTAAATTGACCGAGGAAGAATAAAACAAGGCCACAAATATTTGAAAGATGTCCAAATAATTACACAACTTGAAATAAATTATAGTATATAATAAGCCATGCAGGGAAGATGAAGCATGGCGTCAGATAAGAAAGACAGAATCTATATTGCAATCGATCTGAAGTCTTATTATGCGTCGGTGGAGTGCGTGGAAAGGGGGCTCGACCCGATGACCACAGACCTCGTCGTCGCCGATCCGGAAAGGACAAAAGGGACGATCTGCCTGGCAGTGTCGGTCTCCCTAAAAAAGAAGGGAGTCAAGAACCGCTGCCGGCTTTTTGAAATACCTTCTTATCTCGACGGTACTTATATCATCGCCGTGCCAAGGATGAGACTTTATATAGAAAAGTCCGCAGAGATCTACTCCATCTATTTGAAGTACTTTTCCCATGAAGACATACATGTCTATTCGGTTGACGAATGCTTTATTGATGTTACAGATTATCTGAGATACTATGGCTTATCACCGATCGAGCTGGCAAGAATGCTGATGGAAGCCGTATCGGAGCAGACAAGGATCCCTTCAACAGCCGGGATCGGCACCAACCTCTATCTTTCCAAGATTGCCATGGATATCATTGCCAAGCATAACAAGGAGAGGATAGGGTGTTTAACAGAAGAGTCCTATCGCAAAAGACTGTGGGATCATCTTCCTCTGACCGACTTCTGGCAGATCGGTCCGGGAACGGAAAGAAGACTGAATAATCTGGGTCTGTACACATTAAAAGATGTGGCCTATGCCGATCAGTATCTGTTAAAGAAGAGCTTCGGCATCAATGGCGAACTCCTGTACGACCATGCCTGGGGCAGGGAACCGGTTTTGATGAAACATATACATGCCTATACCTCCAAAGGCCATTCTTTGTCCAATGGTCAGGTCCTTCCAAGAGCCTATACCTATGAGGAAGGATTGCTGGCGATCAAGGAACAGACAGAGGTTCTTGTCCTGGATATGTCAGATAAAGGTCTTGTCACGGATCTTGTTGTTATGTGGATCTCCTATGAAGGAAAGGAACATTATGGTAATGCCGGTTCCATCAGGCTGAATATCAGAACCAACGCCTATTCCTATATTCTGGAAAATGTCGAAGAACTCTATCACAGGATCTGCAACCCCGATATGCAAGTAAGAAGGCTTGGTATCTGCTTCAACAACGTCGTTCCCGAGGAGATGGAGTATCTGGATCTCTTTACGGATTATGAACAGATCGAAAAGGAAAGACGACTTCAGAAAAGTATCAACCTGATCAAGAAACGGTTTGGCCCTAACTCAATACTCAAAGTCATGAATCTTGAAGAAGCCGGCACGACAACATCGAGAAACGTGCAGATCGGCGGCCACTCTGCCGATGCCCACAAGTCTGATTACAAGAAAGGCGCTAAGAATGGATAACATCTGGGTCTATGGCCATATGCCTTTAAATCAAAGAGCCAAGATTTTCACACCTTTTGCGGCAATATCATGAATTTATGATATAGCCGCAAATCATGAATCTTTAGTTATCATGAATTCGGCTCTTTTAAGTTTATTTTAGCTTTAAAAATGTGTTCAATTCATGATAACTTTTTCCAAAAGATATTTTTGTCGCATTATCTGAGCCCAC
>Ga0256405_10006958_pt1 | contig 17526 bp, 16 predicted proteins | sample RumenRJG_02DNA_FD_189096 | JGI IMG/M metagenome (GOLD analysis project Ga0256405, IMG submission 189096) | Bovine rumen microbial communities from Lethbridge, Alberta, Canada - RJG_02 | ecosystem: Host-associated > Mammals > Digestive system > Stomach > Rumen | place: Canada: Alberta...
AATGCCCCGATTGTAAATTTAAATTTATTTGGCAAGAAATGAATGAATTGGAAATTAATGATGAATAAGGAGATTAAAACTTATGAGTGAAATTAAATTAGACGAAGAACTTTTGGAGCTTGAAGGAATAGAAAAAATAAGAGAAGAATGGCAAAAATATTCATTCAACAACAATGGAGTTCCCCGTGTAACAAAAATCTTAGCACAATGTGAAAATCAAGATTTTTTAATCCAGTGGGCAGCTAATGTTGGTAGAAGAAAGTACGATTATTACCGAGAAAGAGCAATGACAATTGGTTCAATTATTCATGAAATTATCGATGAATACGTTTGCGGTCATTTAAATGACCCAAATTTTAAAATTGACTACAACAAGTACTTTTCCTTCCAGCCAGATTTCAAGCCTCAAATTGATACTGCTTTTGGGAACTTCTTATTGTGGAAATCAAACTTAGAAAAGCAAGGTTATTTTATTGAGCAAGTGGTTGGAGTTGAAATTCCTGTCACTTGTCCTTGGTTTGGTGGTACAATTGACGCAATTTTTAAGATTAATGGGAAATTTTATTTGGTTGATTTTAAATCTTCTAAGCAAATTTCCACTTCTTATTTGCTACAAACTTCAGCGTACATGTGGGTAGTTAACAATGGCTACACTCAAGGATTGCCACGTATTGACGGAATTGGAATTATCAGGGTTGATAAGAACAAAACTGGTTGTTTGGATGATTTATTTTTAAATTCCAGCGATCCTTGCCAAAACAACTACATTTTTAATTTCCAAAAATGCTTCATGTCTTACGTTGATTCTTATTATCGTTCAAAATCTTGTGATTTTGTGTTCGAAAATTACTACAACCAATACAACCCTTTAAAGTACGAGAGGTGAGTCATGGGAATTATTTCAGATTTTTTAAACGTAAAGCAAACAATTGAAGAAAATAGAAAAAATGCTGGTCCGTTTGGTAAATTTATTTATTCCAGGAACAAAAAGAAGATGATTAAGAACGCGGATAAATTAATTTTAGCAAATGAACCTTTGTCGAAAGATGAAATTTTGGAGCTGGCGCAATCACTACACGGAATTTCTGTTGGAGTTGATAACAAATTCTGCGACGACAAAGTCAAAGTTGAATATTTTTCTGGAAATGAATCTTATCGATTAACACTTTTGCCAGAATTATTTGAAAACTCGAATATTCAAACGTTCGAAATTATCGCTTCTTACAAAAATAAAGAAATGGAAACATTCATTCAAATTAAAGAAAGCGAAGAAGTAATAAAGGGCTACCGGTTAAACATTTCAACTATTCATACAAACATTAAAGAATTAAAAGAATTTATCAATATTTGCAATCACGAGCTTTACTTGCTAATTCATTCTTATCTTTCTGGCATTTTGGCTGAAATGGGTTAAACAAAATTTCAATTCGATATTATTAATTTAACGAGAAGGGAGGATTTTATGAATGATTTAAGAATTTTTTCAGGAATTAAAAAATATTATTTAAATTTGTACGCTGATGTTTGGCACTTAATCAAGGTTAATCGTAAAACTGGAAAATGCTTAAATAATTATTATTTAGAAAAACCAAAAAATAAAAATAAAAGTTTCAGCAGGGAAAAATGTGAAGAACTTTACTTAAAATTGGAGAAAAATAATAACAAAGATGACTTTGATTCGATGATTAAAGCAATTGATGCTTTTGACATTAGAGACAGGGCCGAATTCTACTACTACGTTAAAGCATTTGTCAACATTTTGTACTGGGCAGAAAGAATTTTATTGTACCAAAATGACGATACCAAAGATTCTTACTCAGTTGTCGATGAAGATTCCAGGGTTTCTACGGTTTATTTTAATTTTGACGACGTTATCGTTACCGTTAACTTCACCGAATCATCAATTAATTTGCCAAATAAATCAGTGGACAATCCTTTGAATTTTATGAATGAAGAGGACACCTTTGCAACTTTTGTTGAAATTACGATAACTAGAAATTTCGGCAACAATTTGGTTAACAATATTAAAGCAATTCTTGGATCGGACGAATTTGGGTTAACTAGTGATGAATCTTGGTTGTTGGACTTAGCTGAAAATAAAATTTGTGAGCTAATTAAGTACTCGCTTAACGACATTTCCAACCACATTATCAACAATTGTTGTGGATTAACAAATTTAAACATAGAGGTTTTAGAAAATGGAGTCACAGTTTGGAGACCAATTACAAAATAAGCACAGAGGGCAGCTTATTGAAATTCATTTAGCTGATTTGCATTTTGGTGCATTTGATCCAAAGCTTCAATACCAGATTTTAATGGAGCAAGTTTACAACAAAATCATTCAATTACCAATTATCGACATTATTTCTGTTGATGGGGATATTTTTGATCACAAAGTCATGTCGAATTCTGATTCAGCTCTTTATGCAACTAAGTTTATTGATGCACTTACTTATGTTGCAAAAATCAAAAATGCTACTTTAATTCTACTTTCTGGAACTTATTCTCACGATTTCGACCAGCTAAAGCTATTTTATCACTACATGGATCGAACCGAACAAGATGGAGCTGACATTCGGGTAATCACCAACATTCAATTCGAATACATTAAAGGTGCTAAAATTCTGATGATTCCCGAACTTAATGGTGTTTCTGAAGAAGTGTACCAGAAATTCTTTAATGAATCTGGTTGGTATGATGAAGCATTTGTTCATGGAACATTTGAGGGTGCGGTTTATGGAGACATTACCACTGGAAATTCTAGATTGTTAAAAGGAGCAGACTTCTTATTTTGTAAAGGATTTGCAATCTCTGGTCATGTTCATAAATCTGGTTGTTTTCAGGGATTTTATTATTATTGCGGTTGTCCTTATCGCTGGAAATTTGGTGAAGAGGAGGAAAAAGGATTCTTACTGGTAGTTCACGACCTTGATACACAAATTCATTATGTAGAATTTGAACCAATTTCTTCTTGTAGGTATGACACGATTTTCATTGATGAATTAATTTCTGAAGATCCAAAGGTTATTTGTGATTACATTAATACCAAAAGAGCTACTGAAGGAATCGACTACATCAAAGTTAAGTTCAGGGTACCAATTCCAGGTAGAAATAAAACGATAATCAACAGTTATTATCGCAATAATCCAACAACTTTTGTTGAATTTTTAAACGTAGATGAGGTAGCGCAATCAAAACAACAGAATGAGGCATTTGAAAATTCTCAATATTCATATTTGATTGATCCTTCAATTTCGGATTTTGAAAGATTCGTCAGATACGTGAATGAGAATGAGGGTGAGGAGTTTATTTCAGTTCAGCAATTAACGGAGTTATTAGGTGAAAATATTTGAAATTTATTGGTATCTCCACAGCTGATTAATAAAAATTTGGTAAAGGAAGATTAATATGATTATTGAGGGAGAGAATCTAGCTAAACGTCAATGGAACACTGGAACTCAATACAATATTAACATTGATCTTCAAACTTTGAATATTTTCTGTAGATACATTTTACAAGATTCCAGAATTTTAAGAATGGAACATCTTGTGAACATGAGAAAATTATTTAAATTAATCGACAGGTCTACTTATGAAAATGATCCAGATAAAATTAAAAGAGTTAATTTTATTTTAAAAGCATTGGAAGCCAGATTAGATTACAATTTGACAGACATTGATTTGATTTTAAATCACATTAATGGCGGAATTCAATTTGAAGTTGAATTTATCGATTATGACAACATTTTAATGGACAGATCCAATGTTCAATATTGTCACGGAATGGTTGAAGAACTTTTAAAATATGCATTCATTTTTAATTATGTGGATAAGTATCTAGATCTTTGTACTAAATTTAAATCTGCAGACATTTCAAAACGAGGACCAATTGTTAATGCATTTGAGCAACTAGTCGATAGTACAAAAAATGAATTTAGAAAAGCACATATTGAAGATAATATTAACGACGTAACTTTTTCTTTGGAAGAAGGAGTTTTTGAGTCAGCAATAACCGACACTTACAATTTGATCACCAATCCTTCACGTAGATTATTGACAGGAATGCAAGGATTTAATGAATTAATCGGTGGTGGATTTGAATCTGGAAGAGTTTACATGCTTTTGGGAGTTGCAGGTGTTGGAAAATCATTAACTTTATTAAATCTTATTAACCAAATGAAAAGATTTAATACGAGAATTGTTGGTAAAGACCCAACAAAAACGCCATGTATTGTTTTATTAACTATGGAAAATACCGTAGTTGAAACAATAACCAGATTATTCGACATGGTTATTGATAATTCATTTGGAATGGAAAATTATCCACTAAATGAAGTTATGTACAAATTAAGAAATGAAGGCGGATTAAGAATTTCTGAATCTAGTCCACTCGACATTGTAATCAGGTATAAACCAAATCGAAGCATTAGTACCGATTATTTGTACACTTTGTACGAGAATTTAATGGACATGGGCAAGGAACCAGTTTGTTTCATCCAAGATCACATTAAGAGAATTCGAAGTGTTGATAATGAAAATGATTTAAGAATTGAGTTAGGTGCAATTGTTAATGAATTTAAGGTTTTTGCCGCAGACAAGGACATTCCGTTCATCACTGTTTCTCATCTTAATCGAGAAGCAACTAGAATTCTTGAAGAGGCAGCAAGAAAAGGTAGCCAGGATAGTGGAAAATTGCTTGGAAAATCAAACATCGGTGAATCATTATTGATGATTGATAATGTTGACGTGGCTGCAACTATTGCAAAAGATTGGGATCGAGAAGGAAATATGTACATGACTTTCAATCGAATTAAGATGAGAGGAAAAGGTAGTGCTCGCGAATACATTGCTCAGCCATTCTTACCAGATAATCCAATTCGATTAGTTGAAGATATTGGTGGTGTTCCACAATTTAAAGAAACAATTCATGGATTGCCAAGTCTACCATTAACAAGTAGCAACATTAAAATGGATGGTGCTAGCAGTCTTAATAGCATTATTAATACCGACGTTAATAAAGACAACACATTCAACATTAATCTTACTCCTGTTAGCGTTAATAACAATGACAATGACTTTAATACACAAATGGATTTATTTGATGACGACATTTCAGCATTGGTTATTCAAAACAATAAAGAAATTGAAGCAATCAATGGTATTGATTCAGAACATCGAATTTTACCATCAATGGATCCACCAGTTAAGCCAATAATCTTTGTGAAAAATCCAGAAGATTTGTACACATGTCCAATTTCATTTGATGAATCACTGATTAAAATGGGTTAGGTATCAAAACCTAACCCATTTTGGTGTTTTAAATTAATAAACCGTAGTCTGCTCTATTCTGTTGAATCCATCCGTATTCTTTTCCATAAACTTCATTTAAAAACTGTTGAAGAACACTTGCTGGAACTAGTCTTATTGTTTTATTTACGAATTCTTTTGGATCAAAAATGTCATTTAAAATTAAAATAACAAAATCCAATTGAACCGAACCATAAATATCGTACGCTAATAAATCTGGGCAATATTTGTATTTTTTGTATTCTTCGTCGGTTAATTCAACTTGCAATGTTTGGGATTTTAACACGCTTGAATATTCTTCAACAAGATTAATATTTAGGTGTTCGACAGAATTTACTACTTCGAGTATTGAAAAATTGTAATAAGTCATGTCGTCAGACATTTGCATTGCGACAAAGTCATCAAGTGTATAAGTTAAAGAAGGGTCATTCTTATTTGTGGCCATAATAAATCTCCTTTCACAAGGGCTATTTATAAAAATGTTTTTGATGATATATTATTGTTTTAGAAAGAAATGATAAAATTAATTAAAAATAGGGGGAAATTTAAATGGAATACCAGCAAAATTATTATCCTTATGAAGAATTAGTAAAAAATGGGCATCAAACCATTTACACCAAAGATTTAAATGCCGAAAATATTGATAATCATTTTTATTCAATCATTAATATTTTAAAAGATGGTATTGAAACTGAGTTTGTTCAAAATATGTTTATCACTGTTGTATTTTGTAATGGTACAACTATTGATTTATCAATTTTTGATTACACGATAAACTTGATGTTCTGGGGATTATTTGCCAAAGTTGGCGAACCAATTATTGATATTCATCTTGTTTGGTTTGAAAATATTACCAAGAAAGCAATTAAAGAGTACATTGATAACAATTTCATTGATAAATATCGAAAAACTTTACCATTTATTCAGCTAAATCAAACAATTGATTCAACTATCGGTAAATTCAGGGACCTTAAGCCATTCCAAATGTATTTAGCAAACACATTGAACCTTGAAGATACGATTGAATTAATGAATACTTATCCTGAATTTAACGATACGATTCATTTTGATCCTTCGGGAATACCACTTGAAGATGTTAAAGAAATAGGAATGCAGGCAACTAATACTCAAATTAAATACATTAAAAATTCTGGACATTGTTTGAGGGATAGTTTCCGAACAGGTGAAGCAATTTCGCCAAAGCAATACAAAGAAGTTGCAGTTAACATTGGTACAAAACCAGATGGTTTAGGCTCAGTTTATCCAATAACAATTAATCATTCATTTATGAATGGCGGTCTATCTGATCCTGTTGAATTAACTATTGAATCTTCAGTTGGTAGAGTTGCGCAAATTCTTCAGAAAACAAACGTAGGTGAATCTGGAGCATTTGCAAGAGCACTTGGTCTTAATAATCAGGATACTTTCTTACATATCGATCCAAACTATACTTGTGATTCTGTTAATTTTGAAGAGGTAACCTTTGAAAATGAAACAATGGTTGGAATGTACGACAAACGTTATTATCGAGAAACACCAAATGGAATAGATAAATGTTTGCATTCTGATAAAATTAACAAAAAATCTTTAATTGGTAAGAAACTTTATTTCAGATCACCAATGACCTGTGCATCTGCAGCTAGAGGTGATGGAATTTGTTACAAATGTTACGGCGATCTTGCTTACGTTAATCGAGACATTAATCCAGGTCAAATAGCGGCTGAAGGATTGTCATCAATCTACACTCAAATTCTGTTGTCAGCTAAGCATCTTCTTGAATCATTGGTTGTTAAAATGGAATGGAGTCAAGGATTTAATGATTTATTCCAGGTTGAGTTTAACTCATTTGCATTAAAAGAAGGAATGGAATTCAAGGGATACAAATTAATCATTAATGAGGATATTCAGTCATTGGAAGAATTGGATGAAGTTGATCACAACTATTACATTTCTGAATTTATCGTAAGAACTCCTAAGGGAGATGAGATTCCAATTCATACGTCAAACGCTGATAATCTTTATTTTGATAAAGATTTTTACAATTATTTGATGGATTTGTGTCCAGAAAATAAAGATGGAGAAGATAATTATTATGCTGAACTTGACATGAATAAGTTGAAAGACTTTGATGTGCTATTTGTAGTAGAAATTAAGAATAATGAATTATCAGCAACCATGAATAAGATTGAAAAGTTGATTGATAATAAGTCAGTTATTTCTGAATATGACAGAAATTCAATTCTTCATGAATTTATTACTACAAATATTCAGGGTAACATTATTCTTGATGCAGTTCATTTCGAAGTTCTGCTAATGAATCAAATGAGAGCCGCTGATGATGAGTTGGAGAAGCCAGATTGGACAATTCCTAATACACCTTATCAGATTTTAACTCTTTCTAGATCGTTAAGCAACAACCAATCAATTTCGGTAAGACTACAAAGTAATAAGGTTAACAGAATACTTAACAGTACTCAAAACAGATTCTTGTGCAGACCTTCAACAACTGATATTTTCTATATGGAACAACCACAAGAGTATTTAAACAATGAATTAATTTCTGATGATTTTAAGCCAAATAATGATATTTTGGAACCTGAGCTAACAGAACCTATCACTTTCAATAATCCAAAAATAAGGGTAGGAGTTGATAGAAAGAAAAAGCATTAAAATTCATGGGGAGATTTAAAAATTATCTCCCCTTATTTTTTCGGAGATTAAAAATGAACAATCAAAGAATAAAAGTAACAAACACTGCAATCATTATTGATGACTACACTTTGGGTCAATGCATTCCTTTGGAACACATGTTTAGTAAATATGACCCAATAACTCACAAGTACAATTTAGAAGCACTTTATTATGATGAAGAAAACAGAAGACTTTACATTCCAGGTGGTGCAGATCTTTACAAAATTAAAAAATATTTAAATGAGCCATATTTTACCAGAATTGAACCACAAAAATTTGCAAAAACTGCAAACATTAAACTTAAATACGGGCCCAGAGACCAAGAGCAAATTCAAGCATTGTCTTTCATGTGTGGTGTTAATGATTACGAAGACATTCAAAATGCTACTCAAAAAATGTTATCGTTAACTACAGGAAAAGGAAAAACGTATTGCTCAATAGCAACCATCGGGTTCTTTCAAATTAAGTCGATAATTATTACTGATTCAAATACTTTACTTAGCCAGTGGAAAGATAATATTTTGGAGTACACAAATTTATCGGAATCTGACGTATTTTCAATCAATGGTTCAGACATGTGCAACATGATTTTGAATGGAACTTCAAATAAAGCTAAGAATGCCAGCATTTTTCTTTGCAGTCATGGAACATTAAGGTCATTTGCAACAAGATACGGATGGAATCGATTAACCGCATTGTTTGAAACATTGGAAATTGGAATGAAATTCTTCGATGAAGCACATTTGACTTTCGACAATATGCTGATGATTGATTATTTCACTAATGTTTGGAGAACTTTCTATGTTACCGCGACTCCAGCTAGGTCAGACAACAGAGAAAATCAAATATTCCAAATCTCAATTAAGAATGTTCCAATGATTGATCTTTTCAATAAAGATAAAGATCCACACACTTCGTACATTTGTATTAAATGGAATTCAAATCCTTCAGCAAAAGACATTACTTATTGCAAACATCGAGTTTACAAATTCGACAGAATTAAGTATGTTAATTATTTAATAAGAAAACCAGAGTTTTATGACATGCTACGAGTTGCAATGGACTTGATTCTTAAATGTGTTGAAAAAGGCGGAAGGGTTTTGGTTTACATTGCAACAAACGAAGGAGTTTTAGCAGTTTACAAATGGATGTCGGTAAATTACCCTGAGGTACTTGGTGATGTTGGAATTTTCACTTCAATTATTGATAAGGAAGAAAAACTTTACAATAAAAAGAAAAAGAAAATTCTTTTATCAACAAGTAAATCTGCAGGTGTTGGGCAGCACATTGAAGGATTAAAAATGACAATGGTTATTGCTGAACCTTACAAATCAAAAGTTTTAGCACAACAATCACTTGGCAGAACAAGAGATGACGATAGTTTCTACATTGAGTTCTTGGACATGGGATTCAAGTACACAATGAAATATTACTACGACAAATTACCTACTTTTAAGAAATACGCTAAAGATGTTTCCGACATGGTAATCGATAAATACGAGCTTAAAAAACGTTCTGAAAACATTCAAAAAGAACGAGAAAACATAAACAGCCCAATAATTTTTGCAGATAATCGATTCGATTATCCAGGAATTGAATACATAAAATCACCAGAAGAAAAAGAATGGGGAAATTTAAATTGTCCTATTCGATTTATCAATAAAAAGAATAATCCTGGTGAATTTAAAGAGTACTAGAATTGAAAAATTTCTTCTTTTTGATCATATATTATTATTGTAAGAAACGAAGAGTGCCAATTCTGGTACTCTTCAATTTAATTTTATTTTCATAATGAATATGGGAAAATATTCGTTATTTAATCATAAATGCAGCAATAAAATTAAAAAGGAGAAATAGAAAAATGAACGAATTAGCTGTACTATTTGTAAAAAATTTGGGAGGGATGACCGCAGCGGCATTTGTACCAACAATTAAAGCAACACATGGAATGCAGCATCATGGGGTAATGATGAAAGTAATGTCGAAACTTGATAACAAAGACCATGCATTGGTTGCAAAGTACAAAATTTGGAATCTTTTGCCTGCTATTCAAAAACTTAATGAAGAGATGAAGAATAAAGATTTCATGGGCAAAGAAATTAAAACAATTTTTGGTCATCAAATGAGAGTTGAATTAACTAAGAACAAGCCGTATTCAACTTATTTCAAACCAATTCGTAAGTTAGCAGCTGATGTTGTTGATGAAGTTTATTTAAGAAAAATGGCTCAGAAATCAATGAAGTTGATGGAGTTGACTTATCTGTATATTTTTGCAACTTTAACAAATAATTCTAAACTCATCAGTTATGACTTACCAAAAGAAGACAGAGAATTTATGAATGCATTTGCTGAATCATGTTGTGAAACTTTGCACTACATGATTTTCCCAGCTGATGATTGTCCAAGTATTAATGATTATTTAACAACAAGAAATGTTGAAGAATGGGACAAAATGTGCATTGTAACTCCAGAAGTTTTCTCTGCTTATCAGTCGGTAATTCAAGGCTTCTTAAACAGAGTTTGTCCAGATGGGAATTTCAGAGTAGTTAAAAGTGGAGAAAAGAAAAGCTCCTCCAGTAGTATTCACTTCGACAGAAAATGTGGAGAAAATAACTTATATTCACCCATTGAATTTAGCGAAAAACTTACTAAGCCCTTCACATTTATTCTTGGAGGGGATTCGTCAATGGACAATAAAGAACTTCCTGAAGCAACCAGAAAATATTGGGAAAATCATATCGTTACTCCAGAAATCAAAGCAATCGTTGATGAAGCTGAAGCAAAAAAGAAAAGAATTGCAACCACAACAGTAGTAGAAAAAGTAGTACCAAAAGAACTTGATAAACCACTTTACAATCAACTTGCAGATTTGATTGCAAATAAATACAAAAATGCTTCAGTTGATTACAACAATCCAGATGCAAAAGAAATGATTGGAGTTGAATTAAAAGATAAGAATGGAATTTTGTTTGTGGATGTTAAGAAAAAGGATGGAACAACTGTTTCAAATATTGTTGACTCTGGTAGATATGCAGGAGGTAGACGATTTAGTGTTATTGGAACGGCGTTGCTTCCTAACAATCCAGAAAACAGGTATCCTCAGTTCGTCGACATCGATAAGCACCCAGATGTTGCATTGAAGATTCTGTTAGATGATCGTTACCATTTGACAGAAGATGAAAGAATCAGAACAAAAGAAAGATTTGCAACTCCAATTGTTTATGAATGGTTTGATTTTATCGATACTGAATTTATTAATGATTTGAACGATACTGACCTTAAGCAATTCTTCTACAATTGTTTCAATATTATTGTGAGCATTGAATCTAATTACAATTTCCAAATTGCAGCTAGATTAAGAATTGTTGACTTTGTCGACATTAATAACTTTACAGTTGCTAGTGATGAAAATTGCAAATCTGAATATGCTCAGTTTGGAATTAAGCAAAATGAAACAATTATTGAAGGATTAAGAATAGAAGTTAGAAATGGCGCAATTTTGAATAATTCAACCAAAATTGTCAATGCTCCAAATCCAGTAAAGGATACGCCTTTTGTAACAATTCCAGAGAATCCAATTCAAATGTTTAACCAGATTCAATCATTTACTCCAGTTGAACCATTAAATTCTGGATTCATGCCAGCAGAAACTGTACCAGAAATTGGTCCTCAAGCAGTTGGAAAAGTTGAAGATGGTTCCACAGTTTTGTCTGATGGAAGTTTTATTCCAAACTTTGGAAATGCAGTACCTTTTAGGCAGCAAGTTCAACAAACTTCACCGATTGATTTAGCTAAATTTGGACTTAATGAGAACATGACTTATGAAGAATTTAAAAGCTTCATGAATGGTTCTCCTGTCTCTCAAGAATTAAAAGGTGAAATTGGAAAAAGATTTCCATTATTTGAAGCTAAGTACTTGAAGGAGACTTTCAAAAAATAAATGAGGCTTAAACAACTTAATAATTTTAGAGAAGGGAATAATGTTTAACAGCTATGGAAAACATTGACTTTACAGAATATGATAGAATAACCGACACATTGATGTACCTAAGTGATGACATTGCGCTGAATTTCAGTGTGGCATTATCGAGAAAAGGTAGAAATGGTGATCGATTATTTTATCATTACGAGTCGGTTTATGGATCCGATAAATACGGCGGAAAATTAAGATCAATTAAACGAACAATGAATTTCTATTTCATATTGGACGTTCGATCTGATTTTAATGGAGGATTCCTATTAAAACCACAAGATGTAGAAATATTGACTCGATTAATTTCAGCTAAAGTGTTACCTTGGTATTTTGGAAACGATCAAGAAGTAGCATTTCAAATAATAGCAGATAAACTAGTTTTAAGAGACTACCAACCAGCAACTTATTTTCAAGCAACTAAGTTCGACAATAAATCAATAATGTTTGAACCAGTCGTTGTTGTTGAAAATGATTTGGAATGTAGAGGTGTTAGAATTTCGTTGTCATCTGGGCACGCAGCAGAATTATCCATAGACAAATTTATGGGATTTTATCACCTAATTGCATACACAGACATGAGCACTCTGGCCGCCACGATGTGCAATTATGTCAAAATTGGACCTTATGGAGTTAATACTTTCACATCACAGGGATTGGGGGCAACGCCCCCATCATCTCTGAATAGTTGGAGCAATTTTAATTCTAACTCATTTTTAAATAACACAAAATCAAAAAGGGAAGGAGAATGAATATGAAATATTGTGTTTTTGGCTTTCAAGAAGAATCACCAAAAATAGCAAAAGCCAAGAATAATTTGTCAAAGGACCCGTTTTCTTTGGTAACGTCTTACGAATCGTACGTTGATGCGGTAAAATCTGGGAAATTTAAGACAATTTATTTTCTGGTAGATTTTGGATGGGCTAAGAATATTTCTTTTTGGAAAGCCGTGGATGTTAATTATTTTGGAAAAGACAACGCAAACCCTTGGTTGATGATTGAAATGAATAAAAATGGGAAAATTGTTGACCCAATGATTAAATCCATGCGACTTGAATTAAAAGGGTTCAGTGAAAAATATCTCATTGCTTATACTGCTCTTACCAAATTCAACAGGTACATTGAGATGAAAATCAAATGCGAGCTTTATGCTGAGATTTTCGGAAATGAAAATAAATTTATTACTGATTCTGCAACAGAAATTCGAAGAAAAAAGAACAATTCAAATTTTTATTGTAGAAAATACAAATTTAAGGAGTGGGATTAATTTCCCACTCCTCGTTATTACAAGTTAGGGTTCTTAACATTAAGAGGTGTTAAATAACCAGTGTCAACAAGATTTGAATGTATGTGGGCACCAATCAAATAAGCATTAAATAAATTCTTTGCTATTGAATCAGTATTTGCTAAAGTAATGTCCTCATCAGAAACAAAGCCTTTATTTAAAATTGCACTCTGCATTTGGGCTTTTGCTTCCATTGCATCGGCTCTTGATCTTGCAAATTCATCAATTGTGTAATCCAATCCCATTGTCGCGAGTGACTCGAATTCACGGTCAGTTTCTTTTCCACCTTTATCATCAGATAAAAGAAGACCAGTTTTCATGTCACGCTGATTAATGTGGATTGATGTGTGGTTCTTTTTGGTCAGCATCTGTTTCATTCTCTTCAAATGAATGTAAATAACCATGCATTCTTGAGTTTCAACTGGCTCACCTTTTGAATTTACGTAAACATAAGGCAATTTAACCCTTTCAAGCAAAGGTTTATTAAGAATTTTAAATGCATCAATAATTTCATGCATTTTTGGTTCAGTATGGAAAGTTTCAAAATGAAATCTGAATGGTAATCTTCTTTTACAAAACTCCATAAACTCATCATCACTCATTTTTGAAAACAAATTTTTATAATAATCCGAGTTGGTATGTGAAACATCTGCAGCGTCCATTACTTTGTAAATTAAGTCTTCTGCTTCTTTTCGTTGCTTATTCATGATTAACTCCTATCCTTCAACAAATTTGAATGGTGAAATTCCAATAATAAATGCTTTATCGGCTTCAGCTTGTCCGCCTAAAAATTCAACAAAGAAAATTGTACCTTTTGGAATTGTGTAAGCGCCTGTTGGCTTTGTAGCCTTTTGATTCTTTTTCTTTGTGGTTGTTTTCTTGGTTGCAGTAGTGGTTGATTCTGTTCCAACTGGGCAACAAAGCACGTGATAACTTTGATAAGCAGTTGGATAACCAGTTTCTGTGTTAAACTTAGTTGGTATTTTTATTGTTTTAACTGACACGTTCATAAATTGAAAAAGTAAATATGTTGGAATTGTTAAAGTTATGTAGTTAGTTGAGGTAAGCCTTGCTTTTTGTTGCACTGAAACTTCATTTGATTTAACCAATGGAGTCAAAACTTTTAAATAAAATTTTCCATCTAATGGTTTTAATTCAGAAAATTTTAAATCCTCTGCAAGCGTAGCTTGTTCAATTGAATACGCCGTGGAGTCGTAAATTTTATCGTAGTAGTTAGCCATTTTTTACACCTCACTTAACTTGTTAATTAATTAGATGTTTTTAGATAGAAAAAATTAAGGAGAATAGATAATGATCGATCCAATTAATCGTGTAGGAATTTTTAATTCAATACCAGAACTTTATTTTGATTTGTTTAACGAAATGGGCTTTGGAGTGAAAACTCCAGAGGGGTACCTTTACGACCAAGATTATGGAACAATGTTGACATTCGATAATAACTACATAAAAGTTCCTTTAAGTGAACAAGAAATTTACGCTGGTAGAAACGAAATAATTTTTGACCCAGCTCATAATTACAAATTGATAAACATGCTATTTGGACTTTATCTGGATAAATGCAAAAATAGCGACGATGGGGACATTTTGGGTGGACTTGTAGCATTTTATTCCGAAGATGACCCGGAGAGAAAACAAAGAGTTGTTGTTAAAACTATTGAACGAGGAGAGATTTCCTCAAAATGGTACTGGAATATTTATTTAGCATTCTTTGATTGCGTTTTCAAGATTAACGAATACAATGTTGATTTAAGCAATTTTGATGTTAAGCCAGAATTTGACCCAAAAACAGGAAAGAGGATTAATTAATATGGAAAATAAAAAGGAAATATTCGGATACAAATGCTTTTTTAATGAAAAATTGCAAGCATTTAATGGATTTCAATACAAAATTGGTAAGACATACGAGATAAAAGACAAACCGGAAGTTGGTCATGTTGGGTTCCATTTTTATAATGATTTTAAAACAGCTTTTCGAAATTTCATTTTAGCGAATGACAAAATAATTTGCAAAGTAAAAGTATTGGGAGACGTTGACAGCCAAGATGAATTTAATTGTACCAACAAGATAGAAATTTTGGAAGAAGTGGTTATCGATGAAAAAACCAAAGAATCTTTATTAAATGAGTTAGTTAATGATAAAAATTGGTATGTTCGAGAAGCAGTTGCTAGGCGAGGATACGGGTTAGATAAGTTAATTAATGATGAAGATACAAATGTTCGAGCAGCGGTTGCTAGACAAGGATACGGACTAGATAAGTTAGTTAATGATGAAAGTTGGGCGGTTCGAGAAACAGTTGCTAAACAAGGATATGGATTGGATAAGTTAATTGATGATGAAAATTGGGAAGTTCGAGAAGAAGTTGCCGAACAAGGATTTGGATTAGATAAGTTAGTTGACGATAAAAATTGGCAAGTTCGATTAGCAGTAGCTAAACAAAGATACGGATTGGATAAGTTAGTTAATGACGAATATACACCTGTTCGAGAAACAGTTGCTAATCAAGGATACGGATTAGAAAAACTAGTTAATGATAAAGATTGGTCGGTTCGAGAAGCAGTTGCTAAACAAGGATACGGGCTAGATAAGTTAATTGATGACGAAGATGAGGACGTTCAGATACAAGTTTTTCTTACAATTCTCGAATACCAAGATTTAACACAAGAAATCAAACAATTAATCAAAAATTATTTTAATAAAGCAGAGGATTAATCAATGATCATCCTAAACGAACAACAAGAAAAGATTAAGAATGAAGCAATTTGGTGGTTCTGGCACAGTTCTGAACAAATATTTGAAATCGATGGACTAGCGGGTACAGGCAAATCAACTTTAATTGCAGCGATTTTGTCAGAATTAAGGTTAGAAAGTAACCAATTCTACGCAATGACTTACACCGGAGCAGCAGCAATGGTGTTGAGGACCAAAGGTTTTCCTTACGCTAGAACAATTCATTCTTATCTTTACGAATGCATTGAAGTTCCTGATAATTCTGACCCCTTGGCTGCCAAGTTCGGCGCCAAGGGCGTTAAGAAAAAGTACATTAAAAGAAGAACATTGGAACCAGAAGTTGTTTTATTTTTTATTGACGAGGCTTACATGGTTCCCGACCACATGGTTAAAGACATTTTTTCATTTGGAGTTAAAGTTATTGCATGCGGCGATCAGCACCAATTACCACCAATTGGTGGACAACCAGCATTTCTAACTGGATACGGAGTTCATCACCTTACACAGTTAATGAGACAAGCAGAAAATGACCCGATTGTTTACTTGGCTAATCGAGCAATGAATGATTTACCAATTCATTGTGGCAGTTACGGAAACAATGTTTTGGTTATTAATGATACGGATTTAACTCCAGACATGCTAAGATTTTCAGATTGCATCCTTACTGGAACAAATAAGACAAGAGATTTCATGAATTCCTACATTCGGCACATGTACGGGTTTGAAGGTAGCCTTCCTAAGTACGGAGAACGAGTTATTTGTAGAAAAAACAACTGGGATATTTCAATTGATGGGATTGCTTTAGCTAATGGATTAGCCGGTTACGTGGTTAATAACCCAGACCCAAGTTCTTTTAACAAAGATGGTACTTTCAACATCAATTTCAAACCTGATTTAAGTGATGAAGCATTTTTCAACATTGCAGTCAATTACGATTATTTCACCGCTAAATACGATGAAAAGAACGACATTAAGAATTGTGTTTACGATGAACGTTATCCTGGGGAATTTTTTGATTTTTCTTACGCATTAACTGTTCATTTAACCCAGGGAGCTGAGTACAATAACGTTATTTACGTGGAAGAATTCTTAAATTCACAAATAATGGCACAAGAAAACTACACAGCAATCACGAGAGCACGAAACACGTTAATTTACGTAAAGAAAACCAACAAATATTATTAGGAGAAAAAATGTTTATCAACAGACCAAACAAATTAATCACCTCAACTCAGTTACAATTTCTTGAAAATAACACTTTCCCGGATTTAGCAATTTCAATAATTCGAGATTGCAATTGCAGTGATGAGAATTTTTTAACTTTAAATGAATTTAAAAAACTTGATAAAGATTCTTTAAATTGTGGAGAATTGATTTTTATCAAAGACACCGGACAAATTTTTGTTAAAATTGATGATAGAATGGAAGAAATTAATTACTGAAACTTAAACGTCAAAATAATCAGATATTATTAATTCGAGGAGGGAAAAATGTTTAATAAAAACAAAGATAAAGATAAATTGA
>Ga0256405_10006959_pt1 | contig 17525 bp, 14 predicted proteins | sample RumenRJG_02DNA_FD_189096 | JGI IMG/M metagenome (GOLD analysis project Ga0256405, IMG submission 189096) | Bovine rumen microbial communities from Lethbridge, Alberta, Canada - RJG_02 | ecosystem: Host-associated > Mammals > Digestive system > Stomach > Rumen | place: Canada: Alberta...
TCCTCTTCAGACGAGTCCATCGCCAAGGTTGACGCAACAGGAAAGGTGACCGGTGTCGCCGAGGGTACCGCCACCATCACGGCAAAGACCGTCGAGGGCGGCAAGACCGCGACCTGCAAGGTGACCGTCGGCCCGAAAGAAGTCCCCGTTGAAGGTGTGGAGTTCGCCGAGGCCGAGGTTTCCGTGATCGAGGGAGAGTCAGCAATTGTGAGCGTGAACTTCACCCCTGCCGGAGCGACCAACAAGAACGTGACCTACGAGTCCTCAGACGAGGAGGTCGCCACCGTTGACGCCGAGGGTAATGTCACAGGAGTGAAGCCCGGCCAGGCGACGATCACCGTGACGACAGAGGACGGAGGGAAGACCGCAGAGTGCGTGGTCACCGTCGAGAAGGCCCCCGTCAAGGTGACTGGCGTCGAGCTCAACTACAAGGAGCGCACGATCAACATCGGCAACGCCGGAACCCTCATCGCCACTGTCCTCCCGAAGGACGCCACCAACAAGAACGTGACCTGGACCGTCTCCGACGAGAGCGTCCTGAAAGTTCAGGACGGTGTCGTCACCCCGAAGAAAGAGGGAACGGCGACCGTCACTGTGACCACCGAGGACGGCGGCTTCACAGCCACATGCGAGATCACGGCCACGGCAAAGGTCATTGCGGTCTCCGGTGTGAAGCTCGACAAGACTTCTCTCTCGGTCATAAGTGGAGGGACAGCGCAGCTTAAAGCCACCATCTCCCCCGCCAACGCCACGAACACGGAGCTGACATGGACATCCTCCAAGACCTCCGTAGCCACGGTCGATGCGGCCGGTAATATTACGGCTGTCACTCCAGGCTCCGCGACGATCACCGCCAAGTCCGCAAACGGCAAGACCGCGACATGCGCCGTTACCGTGTCAGAAAGGTACTTCGTCTATTACAACAATGCCGCCGCGGGATCGTCTTTGAAATACACCCTCGGCGCTGATCCTAACAACTACATCAAGTTTAAGGTCTATGATAAGTTGACCGGCAATTATCTGGCACTTGGCGGTCTCAACAATGTCACAGTCACATCCAGCACCACTGCCGTGGCAAATGCCACCGGATCTTCAGCTGACACCAAACTGGTGACCGCATACAAAGCCGGTACCACGACCTTGACCTTCAAGCATAGCGGCAGAGCCTTCAAGACCATCAGCTTGACAGTCTCCAGTCCCACCATCAACCTGTTGTACTCAAGTACTCTTTCAAGCCTTAATGTGACTAGCGCACAGGTGCCCGACATATTGACAATATATAAGGGAAGTACCGTGTACGTACGTTTCTATGACAAGGACAACAATAAGATGATAACTAGCGGTTACTCCGCAAGTTCCAACTATCCTAACGTTGCCAAGGCCACTGTCAACAGCTCTGGTTATGTGGTGATAGAAGCGGTGAACGGAGGCAACTGTACGGTGACAGTGTCTTCTGGAAATACATCTAAATCTTTCTCAGTCCGTGTTCCTATAACTTATGCGTTGACGACATCAACAACCGCGAACGTTCCTCTTCAATCCCCTCAAGGCATTAAAGAGGGAGCCGAGATTAAAGTGTATTTCTGGAATGTGACAAATAACATTAGGACTACTTTCCAGACTAACAGCACCCAGGTTAAAGTGTCTTCCTCAAATTCATCTGTCGCATCAGTAACCTTCTATGGAAGTTATATATCCATAAAGGGCGTTGGAGATGGAGCGGCTATTATCAAGGTGAAGATCGATGACACTTTCGGCGGCACAATGCCTGAAAAATCTTACAACATCAATGTTGCCGGAAATTACAGCGTGTACTGGCTGAGGAAGAGACAAAGCACCAACACTCAAATTCAGCTTCCGCCAAGTGGGACCACGGGAGAGGAAACACTCGTGGAAAGAAGCTCTACTTCCGACACCAGGATCTACCCGTGCAAAAAAAGCAGTTCTCTTTCGAACATTATCACGAACACCTCGATCTACACGTCCAGGTATTCGTACACCTACACGAATTCCAACTCCGCAGTCGTGGACGTCGAGGCCAAGTCGGACGGAACCAACCAATGGTTTGAGCTGAGAGGCAAGAGTGACGGCACCGCCAATGTTACTTTCACGTACGCAGACAAACTGGCGGGAATCTCATCCACTTATTCCATCAAAGTGAGAGTGAGGGCGAAAAACAACAACATCAATCTGGTTGCGGAATGGAGCTACAAGTCAATAGCTGGCCAAGCCACATCCTCTTGCAAAGTTGGAGAAACGGAGCATTGGTACACCGCGGATTCATCGACAGGGACTCTGGTTCCCTACAAGACGAGATATCTGACAGTCACTTCAGAGGGTGATTCCTCAATCGCTCAAACATATTCAGCATATTATTCGGCTGAACCCAACAAGTCTAAATACGGTTATTTTATAGAGTCGAAAGGGAAGAAAGCCGGAAAATGCAATCCAAAGGTTCTCTTCGACAACGGAATCGAAAGGAAAACCTACACACTCAGTCTTCTCGTCGAAAATTAATAGTCAATAAGCACATTAAAAGAAATCGAGGGTGGCCAAACGGTCACCCTCGATTATTAATCGCTTATCGCCAGAGCTACAGCCCGAGCTTCTTGAAAAAGTCGTTGCCCTTGTCATCGACGAGGATGAAGGCCGGGAAGTCCTCGACAGTGATCTTCCAGATTGCCTCCATTCCGAGTTCTGGATATTCAACACACTCGATGCTACGGATGCTGCTCTGCGAGAGGACAGCGGCGACACCGCCGATGGTGCCAAGATAGAATCCGCCATGCTTTTCGCAAGCGTCAGTCACAACCTTGGAGCGGTTACCCTTGGCAATCATGACAAGCGAAGCTCCGTGATCCTGGAACTCATCCACATAAGGATCCATCCGGTTGGCGGTCGTAGGACCCATGCTGCCGCAAGGATAACCTTCCGGAGTCTTGGCCGGACCGGCGTAGAGGATAGGATGATCCTTGAAATAGGCGGGCATGTCCTCACCGGCGTCCAGGCGGGCCTTCAGCTTGGCGTGGGCGATGTCACGGGCAACTATAATGGTACCATTGAGATTGACCCTCGTGCCTACCGGATACTTCGTGAGCTCGGCCCTGACTGAATCGATGCCCTTGTCCAGATCTATGACAATACCCTTGGGGCCCTCACCGGGACGACGGTATTCCTCTGGAATAAGCTCTGAAGGATTGGTGTCCATCTTCTCGATCCAGACACCGTCCGCATTGATCTTGCTCTTGATGTTACGGTCGGCTGAGCAGCTGACACCCATTCCGATCGGGCAGCTGGCCCCGTGGCGGGGAAGGCGGATGACACGGATGTCATGAGCGAGATACTTGCCTCCGAACTGCGCTCCAAGGCCGATCTTCTGGGCCTCGACAAGGAGTTTTTGTTCCAGATCAATGTCACGGAACGCGCGACCGGTCTCGTCTCCTGTCGTAGGAAGCGAGTCGTAATATTTAATGCTGGCGAGCTTTACAGTCAGCAGGTTCTTCTCAGCTGAAGTGCCGCCGATCACGAAAGCGATATGGTACGGAGGGCAGGCCGCCGTGCCAAGGGAGCGCATCTTCTCCACGAGGAAAGGAAGGAGGGTCCCTTCGTTCTGGATCGTGGCCTTAGTCATCGGGTAGAAATATGTCTTGTTGGCTGATCCGCCACCCTTGGCGACCATGATAAAGCGATATTCAGCACCCCTGACCGCCTCGATGTCAATCTGGGCGGGAAGGTTACACTTGGTGTTGACCTCGTCATACATGTTCAGAGGGGCGTTCTGGCTGTAACGGAGGTTCTCCTGGGTGTAGGTGTTGAACACACCGAGGCTCAAAGCCTCCTCGTCCTCGAAATCAGTCCAGACTCCCTGACCCTTCTCTCCGTGGATGATCGCGGTACCGGTGTCCTGACAGAACGGAAGGATTCCCTTCACTGAAGTCTCAGCGTTGCGCAGGAACTGCAGCGCGACATACTTATCATTCTCAGAGGCCTCCGGATCATTCAGTATGGCCGCGACCTGCTCATTGTGAGCCCTACGAAGCATGAACTGACAATCATGGAAACTCTGCTGGGCGACCAGCGTGAGCGCCTCTGGAGAGACCTCAAGGATAGTCTTGTCTCCAAACTTGTTGGTTTTCACAAGTTTCTCTGAACCAGGTATCTTGTAGTACTCTGTCGTGTCCGGTCCCAACTGGAACATCGGAGCGTATTTAAACTCTGTCATAAGGTGTTATGTAATTATTAATCAATGTCTTCAACCGGTTCTACCGCTCCCCCGGCCCCTTCCTGCATGAGGTAGCGGCGCATGAACTCGCCGAGGTCGCCATCAAGGACTCCTTGCGTGTCAGCCGTCTTATAACCTGTCCTGAGGTCATTGACCATCTTGTACGGATGGAGAACGTAGGAACGAATCTGGGAGCCCCACTCAATCCTTTTTTTCTGGCCCTCGATCTTGTCTTTCTCTTCCTGACGCTTCTTCATCGCGATATCATACAGCCTTGAACGAAGCAGCAGCAAGGCTTTCGCCCTGTTCTTCGGTTGATCTCGGGTCTCGGTGTTCTCGATGAGTATCTCCTCCTCTTTGCCGGTGTCGGGATCCTGATAGAGATACCGCAGACGCACTCCCGACTCAACCTTGTTGACATTCTGTCCGCCGTGTCCTCCGGCTCTGAAAGTGTCCCAGGAAAGCCTTGAGGGATCGACATTTACCTCGATCGTGTCATCCACAAGAGGATATACGAAAACTGACGAGAAGGTCGTCTGGCGCTTCCCCTGGGCGTTGAAGGGAGATATTCTCACAAGCCTGTGGACGCCATTCTCCGCCTTCAGATAGCCGTAGGCATATTCCCCGTCAAACTCGATAGTCACGGACTTCACTCCGGCCTCATCGCCGTCCTGAATGTCGGTTATAGCCGTCTTGTAGCCGTTGCGCTCGCCCCAGCGGAGATACATCCTCATCAGCATCGAGCTCCAATCGTTAGCCTCCGTCCCGCCAGCCCCGGAATTGATCGTCAGCACGGCCCCGAGATTATCTCCCTCCGAGCCGAGCATATTCCTCATCTCCAATGACTCCACATCTTTAAGAGCCTTCGCATAAGCGCTGTCCAATTCCTCAGTCTCAGGAGTGACCCCGGCCTCGTCCGTATTGCCGCTGAGACTCTCCTTGGCGAACTCGTACAGCACCTCGACATCCTCGGTTTCCGAAAGAGCCTTGTCGTAGGCGCTCACCCAGGATTTGATGCCATTGAGGTTCTTCATGAAAACTTCCGCGCCCTTGGGGTCGTTCCAGAAATCCGGGGACTCCGTCTTCTTTTGAAGGGAACTCACCTGGAGCTTCTTTCCTGGAATATCCAAGCAGGCCTCAAGGGTTCCAAGGCGCTCTCTAAGGGTCTCGATCTGTTCTTTCGTGATCATTACCTAAGAGGGAGCTTAGAGAAAGAGGGCAAAGGCCTGTGGTTGTTGATCAGAATGCCCTTCGGGGCTCCATGCTCAAGAGGCTCGGTCGGGATAGCCCTCACAGAACGCTCAGGAGCTTTCGTATAGACTTTACCGGCGGCCTGCAGAGCGGCCTTAAGCATCGTCTCATTCTCATCGCCGATCTGGTAGCCGTCAAAGACGTTGTCTTCTACTTCAATGTCAACAGGAATGCCGTCCGGCATCGCCTGGTTGTTACCGTTCTTGTCGGCGAACTTACTGACCATCACATAGATACCCCAATTCTTTATCCTGGAGTAGTCAAATCCTTGAACGTTGCTGAAAGAGCTGGGAGGCAACATGTAACCAGCGCAATACTTCCCGTAAGTCTGCTGCCCGATCATGGTAATGTCCATATAAGGCGTCAATCCCACTATAAGGCCTTCCGAAGCCGAGGCTGAACCACCGGTCACGATGGCATAAATCTTCTTGAGGTCAAGATTGGCGTCCGAGATGTCCTCGCTGATATTGTAATTCTCATTCTTGTATTCGAACTTGGTGTCGAAATAGGTGTTGAAATCCTCATCGCTCCAAGCCGTGGTGAGTATCTTGTTATAGACCTCAGTCTGGAAAATGTCTTTCGCCGCGACAGAGGCGTAAGGGGCGATCATGGAAGCCAGCTCGCACTCCGTTTTCACGAAACCTCCACCATTATACCTCAGGTCCAGGATAAGTTCCTGAACACCTTTCTCCTTGAACTTACGGAACACATCCGGCAGGGTCTCCATCGACTTCACGTCGAAAGAGTTGTAAACAAGGTAACCGACTGTCTTATCTCCGATGGTGTAGGTCGTGTCAACCAGAATAGGATCCTCCCACATGTCAACCGCTGTGAGCGAGACCTCGTTCTCGACAGCGCCCAGATAACCATCCTCGGTAAGGTGGGCGATCCCAAGAGTCACTTTCTCCGTATTGAACGCGTCATAGATATTGGCTGAAGTGATATCATTTCCGTCAATAGTCATGATCAAGTCTCCCCTTTTCAATCCAGCTTTCTCGGCAGGACTGCCTTTGGTGACATAACAGACGATGAGGAAATAGGCCCCGTCCTTGTTAGTGATTCTGCCGGCCTGCAGGTCATAACCGTAAGTCAGCCCAAGTCCCTCGACGGAACTGGTCATCGCTTTCAGGTCATTCGTAAGCTGAGTCCAGTGATCGACTTCCTTCCCGTTCGCATGGTATCTTATCTCCTTAACGACCGAGATAGGATCAGTGCAAGTCTCCGGATCAAGTTTCGTCAAGTCTTTGTTAATCTCCTCTGTCCAAAGATAATAGCTGCTGAGGGCATATAGCGAGAACTCGTCAGCCTGCTGGATCTCCCTGGAGGGCTTGGTCGAAACAGGAGTGGGGTTATCTGTGTTTGAGTTCGAGTTTGTGTTCGAGTTTGAGATAGGATCATCTTTCGATCCGCAAGCCACCAACGTGGAAACGGAAAATGTCACTATAGTGAAAAAACGGAAAAATCTTCTCATAATCATATTTTTGTCGCACAAGAGCAAAGACTATGCAAATTTAACATTTTATCCGGGAATATGAGTATATTTGTGACATGATCGGCATATTCGACTCCGGTTCCGGCGGCCTTTCGGTCCTGAGGGAAATTCTTAAAATTCTCCCTAAAGAGAAGTATTTCTACTATGCCGACAACGCTTTCTGTCCTTACGGGGAGAAGACTCCGGAATTCATCCAGTCCAGGGGACGGGCGATAACAGATTTCCTTCTAAGTAAAGGCGCGGACATCATTGTAGTGGCATGCAATACAGCCACCGCCGCAGCTATCTCCACTCTCCGGAAAGAGTATCCGATCAAGTTCATCGGAATGGAACCGGCAGTCAAACCGGCCGCCCTGAGCTCCGAGTCCGGAGTGATTGGCGTGCTAGCCACCGCTGGAACATTAAAAGGCTCGAAATACCTCACCACCAAAGGGTTATACGAGGACAACGTGAAGATCGCCGAACATGTGGGCAAGGGCTTCGTGGAGCTTGTGGAAAGCGGCACGTTGGACGGCCCCGCAGCGGAAGCGACAGTGCGGGAAAGCCTCCAGCCACTTCTGGACGAAGGAGCGGACAGGATAGTCTTGGGATGCACCCATTATCCTTTCTTGAGGGAAGTTATCGAGAGGATAGCCGGTCCTTCCGTCCAAGTCATCGACCCTGCCCCCGCTGTGGCCAGACATCTGATGGATGTCATGGTCGAGGAGTCCCTCATAAAAGAGGATGGAGGCCCGGAAATACCTGACATTCAACTCGTGGCATCCGGTGATGACAGCTCCGCCAGGAGCCTTCTTGAAAGAATAACAAGATTAAAAGATAAATGCTAAATTATTCCTACTGCTCGGACAAGTACCAATACACTATGGGAAAGTCCTTCTTCCAGACCGGGCGTAAAGACGTCACGGCCGTGTTCAACATGTTCTACCGCAAAGCCCCGGAAAACAACAACTGGGCCGTGTGCAGCGGCACCGAGGAGGTTATCGAATGCGTCCTGAACCTTGGGAAAGCGGAGCCTTCTTTCTTCGAGAAGTTCCTCCCGGGGGATGATTACGCCGAGTTCCGTGAATATCTCTCCACCATGAGGTTCACCGGGAATGTGTGGGCGATGCGCGAAGGAGAGATCGTATTCCCGAACCAGCCTGTCATCACTGTCGAGGCCCCTCTGATCGAGGCGCAGGTCCTGGAGACTCCCCTCCTCTGCATAATGAACCACCAGATGGCAGTGGCGACCAAGGCCTCGAGGGTCTGCAGGGCTACCGACAAGCCCGTCAGCGAGTTCGGCTCTCGCAGGGCGCATGGTCCATGGGCCGCTACCTACGGAGCTAAAGCGGCGATTATCGCCGGTTGCGCCAGCTCTTCCAATGTCCTTAACGGAGTCTTGAACAATGTCCCTTCAACCGGCACGATGGCGCACAGTTTCGTGACCTCCTATGGGAGTTCCGTGGAGGGAGAGCACAAGGCCTTCGTGGATTATTGCAATACCCACAAGGGGGAGAACCTCATCCTTCTGATCGACACCTACGACACCCTCAAGTGCGGTGTACTCAATGCGATACGCTCTTTCAGGGAGTGCGGTATCGATGACAATTACGCCCCTGGCTACGGAATACGACTGGATAGCGGAGACCTCGCCTACCTTTCCCAGAAGGTGCGTAAAATCCTTGACAGCCACGGAATGACGAAATGCAAGATATTCGCCACCAACTCTTTGGATGAATATCTTATCACTGATCTCGAGCGGCAGGGCGCTCGCATAGACTCCTACGGGGTCGGCGACGCGATCGCCACCAGCAAGGCCGCCCCTTGCTTCGGAAACGTCTATAAGCTTGTCCAGATTGGCGGGGAACCTGTGCTGAAGCGTTCCGAGGACACTATCAAGTTGATCAATCCGGGATTCCAGATCACTTACAGGATCATCAAGAAAGATCCCGATCTGGGTGAGCTTAACAAGGCTGACGTGACCTGCCTCAGAGGGGACTCCATCTCGAGGAAGATCGAGGCCGGAGAGGAGTTCACGATATTCGCCGAGGATGACCGGTTCAAGCACAAGACTTTCGAGGCGGGATCATATACTTGGAGGACTTTGCAACTGCAGATCATTAAAGACGGCGTGGATTGCTCCGAGAAGCACACCCTCGCTGAAAAACGGGCTTTTTACGAGGACACCCTCCACCATTTCAGCCCCTCCGAGAGACGTCTGATCAACCCCCATTACTACAAGGTCGATATCTCCGAAGACCTCTATAACAAGAAGATCTCAATGCTCGAGTCCCTTAACAGGGAAATCGCGGCCTTTAAGATTGACTGATAATGGCGACTAGTTTCTCGAGCCAGAAGGCGTCGATATGGTCGAATGTGGAGATCTCGTCGCTGTCTATGTCAAGGACTCCGATGATCTCGTCTCCCTTTCTGACCGGAACGACAACTTCCGACTTCGAGGCGGAAGAGCAAGCGATGTGGCCCGGGAAAGTGTCCACATCGGGGACGACTATGGTCTTCCCCATCTTCCATGCCGTCCCACAAACGCCGCTTCCATACCCTATCCTCATGCAAGCGACAGGACCTTGGAACGGGCCGAGAATCAATTCCTTACCATCCTCAGACGGTTCTCCGTGGGCATGCGCTTCACCCGACGGATCCTGATCCCCTACCAAGTAGAAGCCGACCCAGAAGAAGCCCATCTTCTCTTTTATTAGAGCCGCGGCGTTTGAGAGCCTGGCCACAAAGTCAGGTTCTCCCAGTAGCAGGTGACCAAGGTCGCTGACCAGCCTGGGGTAGCGGAATATCTTCAGCGGCAGGTGGCAATATCCGTCCGGATTCTTGACGAGATAATCCTGATGTCTGCCATCAGCGACAAAAAAGTTTTTAAGGGGAAGGAGTTCCACGGCGAGAGGGCTGGAATATCCCGCCTGGATCTCTCCGAAAACTTGCATGGCGACTGGCAGGTCCTCGGAATCCGTGTAGTAAACTCCTGTCCTATAACGGGTTCCCTCGTCCTCTCCCTGCTTGTTCAAACTCAATGGATCGATAGCGCAGAAAAAGGCGTGGAGAAGATCCGCGAGAGGCAAGGCCTCGGGATTGTAAATGACCCTGACTGTCTCGGCGTAGCCGGTGGTGTCGGTATAGACTTGCTCATAGGTTGGGGACGGGGTGTCGCCGTTAGCGAAACCGACTTCGGTGTCCACCACACCGTCAATATTCCTGAAATAGTGCTCGGCGCCCCAGAAGCAGCCGCCGGCAAGATATATTTCTTTCATTATTTATCCTCCTCTTTTTCAATCGATTCCCTTACTGAGCGCAAATAGTTGCGACACTGCTCAATCAGTGTCTTGGAACGGCTAACCAGCGCTCCGATGTGATCAAGGCTCGTCTTCGGGTCCTCGATCTTGGCCGCAATGTCTTCCAGCTCGGCCATCGCTTTCGCATAATCAAACTTCTCTTCTGACATATTCGTTTTATATTATATCTTCTAATTGCTGCGGGAGGCATGACCTCCCCGAACCGTCTCGCTCCGCTCGACCCCACCGCTCGCTTCGCTCCGGTCCCCCCTCTTAGCGTGCCGAGGGTGGCAGCGGTTCTGGGAGGTCATGCCTCCCGCTTCAGTCAAATATAATCATTTTTTATAATCGACAGAGGTGACAGTGCCGGTGACGGTGCCGTCCGTGAACATGACTTGGAAGCCGTCGCCAGGTTTGAGGCCTGTGGCTGAGCTCAACTTCACGCCCTTGTCGTCGAGTGCCAGCAAATATCCCTTCTCGAGAATCTTCCTCGGATCCCCGGAGGCGATCCGGGACTCGAGGATGTCAAGCCTGTGGGCAGCGTCGGACAGTCGCCGATCCGCCGCGTGGATAACATTTCCCTTAAGGAGTTCAAGCCTTGACAACATCGCGGAGAAGCGGCCCGAGAAAGCCAGTTTGACTCTTGTCTCCAAGGAGGAAATCCGCTGGTCCTCAGCGATGTAGCAATCAAGAATGAGATCCGCCAATGCGGTCGGGGTCTTCACGAAGGTGTTGGCGACCATGTCGGCGATATGATAATCCTTGTCGTGTCCGATGGCAGTGAAAACCGGATAAGGACACTTGGCGATAGCGACCGCCAGATCATAATCGTCAAAACAGGAAAGATCCAGCTCAGACCCGCCTCCGCGCAAGATAAGCACGGCGTCATAACCCTTGGATGAGGCTTGGATTTCCTCAAGGGCCATGATCATCGAGTCCGCGGCCTGCTCACCCTGCATCAAAGCCTCGAACAGTTCCATCTCGACTACAAAACCATATTCGTTCTCAAGGAGATGACGCTCGAAATCCCTCAGTCCGGCGGCGCCTGGAGCGGAAATCACCGCCAGGGAATATGGCAGTTCAGGAAGCGAGAGACGCCTCTGCAGGTCCATCAGCCCTTCTTTGGTCAAACGCTCAATTGTCAGGCGTTTCTGCCGTTCATTAGCCCCAAGCGTGAAATCCGGATCAACATCATCAATATTAAGGGACAATCCGTAAACAGGATGGAAATTGACCTGGGCCCGTAAAAGGACCTCCATTCCGACGCCAAGAGACGAGCCTGTGACGCTCTTGAAGTACTGGTCAATATAATTCCACCTTGAAGCCCAAATAGTGGCCCTGACCTTAGCCAAGACCGCTCCCCCTTCGCTCTGAGACAGTTCCAGATAGCAATGCCCGTTCCTTTTCTGGTTCAATTCCGAGATCTCGGCCTTGACCCAGATAATTCCTGGCACCACAGACTCTATCCCCTCCTTCAGCAGGGCTGTCAAGTCCACCAACTCCATGTATTCCGAATCCATTGTCAAACTCTATGGTTACTCTTACAAAATTAACAAAAATCCACTATCTTTGCACTATGAGGATTTCCGAGGCAAAATTCGCCGGAAGCAGCGTGAGGGAGGCTTCAAAGCCAAGCCGCAAGCTGCCCGAATTCGCGTTCATAGGACGCTCGAATGTCGGCAAGTCTTCCCTGATCAACATGCTCTGCGGCAACAACCGCCTCGCGAAGACGTCCTCCACCCCCGGTAAGACCAAGCTGATCAACCATTTCCTGATAAACGACAGCTGGTATCTCGTTGACCTTCCAGGATATGGCTTTGCTAAAATATCGAAGAAAGAACGGGAGGAGCTTCGCGACATGATCAACGACTACATCCGGAATTCCGGGGAGATGGTCACCCTGTTCGTCCTTGTTGACTCCCGCCATGACATACAGAAAATAGACCTCGAGTTCATCTCCGGCCTGGGCGAGAACGGAATCCCCTTCGCGATCATATTCACGAAGGCGGACAAACTGGGGCCCAACGCTTTGAAAGCCCAGATCGAGAGGGACAAGACCATTCTTTCTGAGCAGTGGGAGGAGCTGCCTCCGATGTTTGTCTCAAGTTCCGAGACGGGCGCCGGCAAAGAAGAGATACTGAATTATATCGAACAATATATCTAATCGATCTAACCATGTACATCGAACACAGAATGGAATTATTCGCATGCAAGGCCTCCAGGGACTTCGCGTGCAAGGTTGTCGAAAGCTTGAATAAAATCGGGGAACGCTACGGTGAAAAATATCACCTTGGCGACTCGGAGGTGACCCATTTCAGCGATGGTGAGTTCGTGCCCTCTTTCACTGACAGCGTCAGGGGCGCTACCGTCTTCGTGGTCCAGTCCACCTTCCCTCCCACAGACAACCTCATGGAACTCCTTCTGACTATCGATGCCGCGAAGCGAGCCTCCGCCGACAAAGTGATAGCCGTCATGCCTTATTTCGGATGGGCCCGTCAGGACCGTAAGGACAAGCCGAGAGTCTCCATCGGAGCCAAACTCGTCGCGAATCTCCTCACCGCCGCCGGAGTGGACAGGATCATGACCTGCGACCTCCACGCTGACCAGATCCAGGGATTCTTCGACATTCCCGTGGACCACATCTACGCCAGCAAGGTGTTCATTCCTTACCTCAAATCACTCAACATCGAGAACCTGGCCATAGCCGCTCCCGACATGGGTGGAGCTAAGAGGGCTAACGCCTACGCCAAGGAGCTCGCCTGCCCTGTCATCATCTGCCACAAGACCCGCGAGAGGGCCAATGTCGTCGGTTCGATGACAGCGATCGGAGAGGTTGAAGGCAAGAACATCGTCATCGTGGACGACATGATCGACACCGCCGGAACCCTCACGAAAGCCGCCGACCTCCTCATGGAGAAAGGCGCCGCCAGCGTCCGCGCCTGCGCGACGCACCCCGTCCTTTCAGGCCCGGCCTATGACAGGATCAACGCCTCATCCCTCAAGGAAGTGTATGTGACTGACACGATTCCTCTCAGGGGCGACGCCGATAAATCAAAGATCAAGGTGGTCAGCATGACCTCGACATTCGCCTCGATCATCCATAAAGTGTATAATTACGAGCCGATCAGCACCGAATTCATCTTTTAATCCCCTACCCTGAATGCGCACCCTTCTCGCGGCCATACTGATCCTTGCCATCGCCATCGCCCTGATGTGCGTAGGGATCATTGTGAAAGGCAGGTTCCCTGAGACAGAGGTCAGCAAGAACGAGAATATGCGCAAGCTTGGCATCAAGTGCATGCACGAGCAGGAGAAGGAGATGTTCGGGACCGAGCGGCAGCGCCAGAGAAACAAGTCCTGCACCGGAGTATATTCAGACTCCTGCGTAGGCTGCGGATTTTACAAAAACTGAACGATATGAGCTTGGTAGCTATAGTAGGACGGCCGAATGTCGGCAAGTCAACCCTTTTCAACCGCCTCGTGGGCACACGTCAGGCGATCGTAGATGAGACCGCCGGCGTGACAAGGGATCGCCATTACGGAAAATGCGAATGGAACGGCAAGGAGTTCTCCGTGGTTGACACCGGCGGATGGACCAGCAACTCGGACGACGTGTTCGAGGAAGCCATCCGCAGGCAAGTGGTGATAGCCGTGGAAGAGGCCGATGTGATCCTCTTCATGGTGGAGGCTTCCACCGGCATCACGGATTACGATTCACAGATCGCCGAGCTGCTCCGCAAGAGCGGGAAACCTGTCGTGCTGTGTGTCAACAAGGTTGACAGCGGAGATAAGGTCTATGACACCTACCAGTTCTACGGGCTCGGACTCGGTGAGATCTGGGGGATTTCCGCCGCCAACGGCAGCGGCACCGGAGACCTGCTGGATGAGATCATGCGGGTCCTGCCGGAGGACACCACCGCAGATGACGATTATCCGGACATGCCGCATATCGCCATAGTCGGTAAGCCAAATGTCGGCAAGTCGTCTCTCACAAACGCCCTCCTCGGTGAGGAAAGGAACATCGTCACACCTGTCGCCGGCACAACAAGGGATTCTATCTCAAGCCATTACAACAAGTTCGGTCACGAGTTTATCCTCGTGGACACCGCCGGCATGAGAAGGAAGACAAAGGTGAACGAGGATCTTGAGTTCTACTCCGTGATGAGGGCCATCCGCTCGATCGAGCGCGCCGATGTCTGCATCCTCATGATAGACGCCAACGCCGGACTCGAATCCCAGGACATGAGCATCTTTAACCTGATCGTCCGCAACAGGAAGGGTTGTGTGCTGGTTGTCAATAAATGGGACACGGTCACCAAGGACAGCAACACCATGAAGGAATATGACAGGGCTCTCCGCTCACGTCTCGCTCCTTTCGACGACATACCTATCGTGTTCACCTCGGTCATCAACAAGCAAAGGATCATGGATGTCCTTGACGCGGTCGCGCACGTCCACGAGAATTACTCCCGCAGGATCCCGACGGCCAGGCTCAACGAGGCCCTGCTCCCCGAGATCGAGAACTACCCTCCTCCGGCATGGAAGGGGAAGTATGTGAAAATCAAGTATATCACTCAGCTGCCCACACGTTTCCCCGCATTCGCTTTCTTCTGCAACCTGCCCCAGTATGTCAAAGCGCCATACAAGAGGTTCCTGGAGAACAAGCTCAGGGAGCATTTCGACCTTCTGGGCTGCCCCGTAACCATATTCATTAGAGCCAAGTAGAGATGAACTGGATAGTCAAGAACATAATAAAGGCCGTCGTGTTCTTCCTCACCTTGGTCATTGTGACCCAGATAGTCCTGAAACTGGTGACCCACCATGGCCAGATGATCGAAGTTCCGGACCTCACCAGCATGAGCGTGGATGAAGCGCGGAGGGCCGCGTCCAAGGATAATCTCCGGACAGAGGTCATAGATTCCATCTTCGTCCGCAGGATGGAAAAAGGAGCTGTCTATAGCCAGAATCCCAAAGCGGGTACCCTGGTTAAGAAAGGCCGCCGGGTGATGCTTACCATCAACGCCAAGCACGCCAAGAAAGTCAGCATGCCCAACCTCGTCGGATATTCAATGAGACAGGCAAAAGCGGAGCTGAATTCCCGCGGTCTGGCTCTTGGGAAGCTTATCTATGTCAACGACATAGCCACCAACAACGTCCTTCGCCAGATCTATCGTAACAGAGAGATCAGGCCCGGGGTGCAGATTGAGTCCGGATCTGAGATAGATCTCCAGGTGGGTCTGAATTCCGATGACAACATGACCTACGTCCCCAATGTCAAGGGGATGAAATATCTTCGTGCCGTGGACGCGGTCCATGACAATTCCCTCAACATAGGTAGGATAGTCTTCGACAAAACCGTCAAGAACTATTCAGACTCCCTCAACGCCATGGTTTACAAGCAGACGCCAGGCGCCTCAAAGAGTCCCCTCCTGATGGGCTCAGACGTGACCTTGCATCTTTCCCTTGACATCAAGGAAAACTACTAGCGGTGGACAAGGAGAGGCTTTACTCCGAACCGGAGGAGAACGTGGAAGACGAAGAGCAGGGAATGTTCGAGCATTTCCGGCTGAACGTCGATCCCGGTCAGGCCCCAATGAGGGTGGACAAATTCATGGCCTCGCATCTGGAGGACACGTCCCGCCATCGCATACAGCTCGCCATTAAGGAAGGATACGTGAAGGTCGGAGAGAAGACCGCCAAGGCCAACCTCATCGTCAGGCCTGGTGACGTGATCCGCTTCATGATGCCTTATAGGCGCAGGGGTACCGAGATCATACCACAGGACATCCCGCTCGACATTATCTATGAGGATGACGACCTGCTGGTGGTAAACAAGCCCGCCGGAATGGTGGTACATCCTGGTCACGGCAACTACGACGGGACCCTTGTCAATGCCCTGGCTTTCCACCTGGGACTCGACCCATCGAAAGAGACGACCGGGGATCCGGAAAAGATGGGAATCCTGGTCCACAGGATCGACAAGGACACCTCAGGACTCCTGGTCGTGGCTAAGAACGACGAGGCTCAACTGGATCTCGCCAAGCAGTTTTTCGAGCATAGCATAGAAAGGCTCTATGTCGCTGTCGTATGGGGCAATATCACTGAGGATGAAGGTACGATAGACGCCGCGATCGGAAGGGACCCCAACGACAGGCTGCGCTTCAAGGTCTATCCGGAAGATGACGAGAGAGCCAAACATGCCGTAACCCATTACAAGGTCCTGGAGCGTTTCGGGTATGTGACTGTTGTCCAATGCCGCTTGGAGACAGGAAGAACGCATCAGATCAGGGTTCACATGAGCCATATAGGCCACCCTCTGTTCAACGACGAGCGCTATGGCGGATCTGAGATCCGCAAAGGCACGATTTACGCCAAATACCGCCAGTTCATCCAGAACTGCTTCGAGCTTTGCCCCCGGCAGGCTCTGCACGCCAAGACCCTTGGCTTTGTCCATCCCCGGACCAAGGAGATAAAAAGATTCGACTCCATAATCCCGGAGGATATGGAGTCGATGATCTCTAAATGGCGGAAATACGTGTCATCCTGAGCGAAGCGAAGGATCTACATCATCGGCGGACGACCGCCACCGGGTCCCCTTCCAGGACCACCCATTCCGGGGCCGCCCATTCCAGGGCCCATTCTCATGTTATTGCCCCTCCTTCCGAACGATCCGAAACGATAGGTAAGAGCCACAATGACATACCTGCCAAGGGTGTTGCTCCAGCGCTCAGTCCTGACACCGTTGCTGTTGGACTCGCTGATTGTCCTGGCCTGATCCAAAAGGTCATAAGCCCTCAACGCGAGAGTCACTTTATTCTTGAACAGGAGTTTCTGAATATCCATATTGACGGTGAGGATCGGATCCATTGGAGTAGTGTAACCGATGTACCAGTTGTAACGGGCATCCGTCTTGAATGTTAGTCCGGCAGAAGAAAGAGTCCAGTTGATGGACCCATCAACCATGTTGCTCCACGTTTTCACGTCAGCTACTCCGTTTTTCTGTCCGACAGCCTCCTTGTTGATTGAATATGTGGTGTTGTTGTAACCCACACGGCCACCGAGCGTAATCTCAAGGTCGTCACTCCTGTAAGTGAATCTCAGACGCTCATTGATGGAATAGGTGTTTTGGACATTCTTCTTGAACATGGGAGCGTTGGACGGGTCTGAGTACTTGGCGAGGAACTCCTTGAACTTGAACACGTTATTTTCGTCCAGATACTCATCCATGCTAAGATTCGCTCCGGAGTCCGTGAATGATGTCTCTTGCGAGAAGCGGGCGTTC
>Ga0256405_10006961_pt1 | contig 17522 bp, 13 predicted proteins | sample RumenRJG_02DNA_FD_189096 | JGI IMG/M metagenome (GOLD analysis project Ga0256405, IMG submission 189096) | Bovine rumen microbial communities from Lethbridge, Alberta, Canada - RJG_02 | ecosystem: Host-associated > Mammals > Digestive system > Stomach > Rumen | place: Canada: Alberta...
ATGTATGCGGTAAATCCGTTTCTGTTAATTTTTTAACATCTACAGTTTACACGGTAAATCCACGAATTTACATTCGCGGAGGTCACTTCATATTGTCTGTGGAGCATTAGTCATTCCTAAGGTTGGATCTAACATACCAAAGAACATAGCAGCATGTGATGTCACAAGATAAATACTCAAAAGCACAATCTTTACAGCCATCTTAGAACGCTTGTTTGCTTTTCTTAAGATTAGATTTACTTGTAAAAGTGACATGAGAACTAATGGAATTACAGCTACCATAAAGCAAAGAGCTGAAGCGTAATCAATCCAGCCATTCCATAGATTTTTCTCATTTGCTACAAGTACCAGTTCTTTAACAAAGAACACACCTAAAATCAGCATCACTATGCCTGAGATGAAAGTGCAGATTGAATTTAATACTTGAACTTTAGGTAAAGGTTTTGAGCTAAAGAGGAGAACGATTTCAGTGATAGCGATGGTCTCAGCAATTACCATTGGCACTACCATGAAGAGAATTAAGTTATAAGGTGAATTCGCCATTAAAAGCGACATATATTGAGTCATTAACATTTATGAATACCTTTCAATTCAATGAAAAAACATAAAGTTTGTTTTGAGTTTGCTACTCGAGGCGGGCATTTTAACAGAGAAATGTCCTTTTTTAGTGATGAAACTTATCAAGAGGTTTAATTTATCAGACAGATTATCTACTACATTCAAAGATCTACAACTTCTTAAATGAGTTCTTAGTGTGCATGCTTTAAGAGCGAAAAGAACTGATAAAGAATGGTGAAATGAATAGTTATGAAAATGAATTGTCATGAAAAGAATAGTTAGATAACGTACTTTTTTCTTATCCAAAATAGCGTAATTAGGCAAATAATGTTAAACTTTTGGCATTGAATTTAATTTAAAGGAGTTTTGCAATATGTCAATGCCAGAACGTTATCACCCAGAATGTCCACCTGATGCACACAAGGTAATCAGACCACCTGTAAAAGAGGTATTTGCTACTCTTTGTGTCAAGGTTGAAGATTCTGAAGAGAAGAACGGCATGGCAAATGTTGTAGAAATTCTCTCTTTAATGAGCAAAAAGCCTTTAATTTTATGCTCAGACAAAATGCGCAAGCTCATTTGTGACTACACTAAAGACAGCGATGTAAAGCCAGAATTCTTAAGAGTTCATGATGATGGTAAAGCATCAGTAAGCTATGAGAATGGCGCAATTGGTCCTACTACAGATTTCTATGATTTTGCAGGTAAATCTGAGAACTACAAAGATTTCTTAAAGACCTTAGAGAAAAAATGCATTGTAAGCGTGGATATGTTATCAATGTTTACCTTACGTTCAATCTCTACTGTATATCCATGGGATGAGCTTTTAGCAAATCAGTTCTTAGGTCAGTATTTGGATGCTTCAAAAGCCCTGACTAATGACGATATTGCCCTGCTTACAGATGTTCGTTATGGCAGATTTGATGCACTTAATGTCGAAGAAAAGAGTGCTACTGCTTATAAATTCTTAAGACTAGAACGTAAACTGTTCTTACAGTATCCAACTGAAGATGACTAAACTATTATCTAAGACCGCCACTTTGGCGGTCTCTTTAATTCAAAAGCCTTCAATTACTCCAAACGATCTTGGTTGTCAGGATTTAGTAAGAGCAAGACTTGAGAGTGTTAATTTTAAGTGCTTAACTTTAAAAGACAGTGGCACTGAAAATCTGTTAGCTCTCCATGGTGAAGGTTCCCCTTTCTTTTTATTTTTAGGTCACACCGATGTCGTAAGTCCTGTTGATGAAAGTGCCTGGACAATACCTCCATTTGATGCCTTAATCGATGATAATGGTGTTTTACATGGCAGAGGTTCTCAGGACATGAAAGGCTCTGATGCTGCCATGACTGAAGCTTTAGTCAGCTTTGTAGAGAAACATAAAAATCACAAAGGCACTGTAGGTATTCTTTTGACATCTAATGAAGAAGGTGATGCAAAAGGTGGTACTCCTTTTGTAGTTGAGTACCTTAAAAAGAAGAACCTTATTCCTGATTACTGTCTTGTAGGTGAGCCTTCCTGCGTGAACACCTTTGGTGACACCATTAAAAACGGCAGACGTGGTTCTCTTACAGCTCATATCACAGTAAACGGAGTTCAGGGACATGTTGCCTATCCTGACAGATGTGACAATGCAGCTCATCATGCTGGAGCTTTAATCTCACGATTATCCTCTACAAAGTGGGATGAAGGCTCAAAATTCTTTCCACCTAGCTCATTTCAGGTAACCAACATTAAGTGCGGTACAGGTGCTGAAAATGTTGTACCTGGCAGTTGCTACATTATGTGCAACTGGAGATTTAATGATGCCTTATCAAAAGACAAGATCTCAATAGAAGTTGAAAGGATTGTAAGAGAGTTAGAACTTAACTGTGAGATTAGATATGTTCTAAATGGAGAGCCATTTATTACTAAAGGTGGCGAACTTTTAGATTCTCTAGAAAAAGCAATCGAAGCTGTAACAGGAAACAAAGCACAGTTATCTACAGCTGGTGGCACCTCAGATGGTCGTTTTGTAGCACCATTAGGCACTAAAGTAGTTGAGTTTGGACCTGTGTCAAACTTAATTCATAAAGTAAATGAAGCAGTTGAGTTAGACTCATTAGACAAGCTTCATGAGGTTTATGTTAAGACTTTAGAAGATCTGTACAGATAAGGTTTTAATTAGGCTATGAACTCATAGCCTAATTACTAAGATTAGAAGACGTGCTCTTTGAAGGCTTTAATCATAGTCTTGGTAAGAGAAATTACAGGAGAAGCTGTTTCTAGATCTTCACGTTTTTTCCATAAAGCTTGAGCTAATTCATTCTCATCCCGCACAATTGTACGTGAGCCGTCAACTTCAGCTACATAGCCTAGCAACAGATTACTATCAATTCCCCATGGCTGAGATCCATAGTATCTTAAGTTTTTAATCTTAAGGCCAACCTCTTCTGCAACCTCACGAGCACAAGTCTGCTCTGGTGTTTCACCTATTTCACAGAAACCAGCAATTAAAGCTACGCCTCTGTATGGTCTGTCTTTGTATTGAGTAACCACGATGTTATCACCATCAGTTACAGCTACAATTACGGCAGGTGCAATCTTAGGATAGATAGTGTTGCCACAGTGAGGACATACTAAGGCACGCTCTTTAGTAGAGTGCTCTGTTTTACAGCCACAAAAGCCACAGAACTTATTAACTCTGTACCACAAGAATAACTGATAAGCAGTAAAGCCTGCAAAGCATACAGTGCGAGGATTGTCAGAGCGTAATACTCTTTTGGTCATATATGAAAACCCATCAAGATATGGGCAATTCTCACCTGTATATAGGAAATATGCTTTATCATCAATCTTAAAAAGATAGGTAAGTTCATTGTGATTGAATGATGATGCTTTAGGTAAAGATAATGGAGAGTTCTCTCCATCTCCTGAAACTAAAACATTATTACCATCAAAGACAAAGACTTCATCATTATCTTGAGGATCTCTTTTTAAAGAGAACTCGTTATAGAACTGATGTGGGAATAAATCTTGGATCATAGTTTACTCTGCAGATATTTCTCTGCATCTAAGGCTGCCTTACAGCCCTGACCTGCTGAGGTGATAGCCTGACGATATACTCTGTCAGCACAGTCACCTGCTGCAAAGACACCTGGTACTGAGGTTGAGGTCTCAGATGTAAATCCTGTCTTTACAGTACCGTCATCATAAAGTTCAATCTGTCCTGCAAAAGGCTTAGTTGAAGGTTCATGACCTATTGCCATAAAGACACCTGATAGATGGATATCTCTATTCTGTCCGTTAACCTCAACCTTTACCCCGTTCACAAGATCACCATCGCCTAAAATCTCTTTGACGTTGGCATTTAGAACAAACTCAACCTTACCTTCAGACTCTAGCTTCTTTAATCTGTCAACTAAGACTTTTTCAGCTCTAAACTCTGCTCTTCTGTGAATTAAATAAACTTTTGAGCAAAGGTTAGCTAAATATAAAGCTTCAATAAAAGCAGCAGAACCACCACCTACTACAGCTACCTCTTTACCTCTAAAGAAGAAACCATCACAGGTAGCACAGGCAGAGACGCCTTTACCTTTATATTTAGTCTCAGACTCAAGCCCTAAATATCTAGCTTTAGCACCGGTTGCAATGATTACAGTTCTAGCTTTTAAAACTGTACCTGATGAGAGGTAAACCTCTTTAATCTCATTTTTAAAGTCTGTTTTTACAACTTCATCAAAGATAAACTTGGTGCCTAACTTTTCAGCATGCTTTGACATATCCTGCATTAGTGAAAAACCATCAGGAGCATCAGAGCGTGAAGGCCAGTTCTCAATTTCAGGTGTAGTGGTAAGCTGACCGCCAACCTCAGAGCCACAGACTAAGACAGGCTCTAATTGAGCTCTACAGGCATAAATAGCTGCAGTGTAGCCAGCAGGACCTGAACCTATGATAAGAGTATTTAAGATCTCACTCATTTAGCTAAAAGCTCCTTATAGTGTTCTTTTGCATATGCTGCTGCATATTTAACCCAAGGCTCATTAAATGAGAGTAGGTACTCTAGAGCAAAATCTACAGGGAAAGCATCTATGCACTCATCTGCTTTTTTAGTAAAAGAGATGTGCCAAGGTTCAAAGGCAATGGTGCCTTTGCCATTGAATGGGCGCTTGAAACCAAACTTTGTAAGGTTTTGTGCTAGATACTGGCCTAACTTGTAGAAGTAGTTACCCTTTTGATATTCTCTTGCGGTAAGTTCTAAATCTTTACCCTGAGGTAAAAGATTGATGGCATAGATATCAAAATCAGTACCAAAATGGTGGCGTGAAAAACCTGGAATTGCTGAAAATCTGATGATTTCCAGAACTTTTTGTTCATCACAGAGAGAGCTGATGTCCATAGGATTTTCATCAGCATCTAAAACAGGACGTTTACCTTTGAACTTGTCATCAAAGATTTTAAACTGCTTATAAAAGCTTCTGTAAGCAGAAGCTATGCGCAGTTCAAAACCTTTATCAAAGGCGTCAGAGAATAAATCAGGTAATGCCTTGGCGGCATCCCTGTCACACATGAGCACACTCATGCGTCTAGGATCATCTTTAATATTTACTAATTTACTGTCATCAAGACCTATTAACTGTTCTTTAGTTGCCATATGTCTCTATAATCTTTGAAGCTTCCTCTTTAAGATCAGAGCTACCGTGTTCCTTAACATCATCGATGATCTTTAAGGCTTCTTCGGTATCACCTGTCTCAAAATACAGTCTAGCAAGATTTAGCTCATCAACATAGTATTGATGCTGCTTTGCATTTAAACCTTCATAATCATCTGAACCATCAGCGTTGGTAAGAGATGAGTCATTATCATAGCCATCATTCTCTGAACTGATAGGTCCAATGGTATCTGATACGTTCTCAAGTGAGTGATCCTCAGTATGAGTTGCATCTGTATCAGTTTCGTTTTCTTCAACTGGTTCATCTAAAGACAGGTTATCCTCAGGAATGCTCTTAGGATCAACAGCATTAGCTGAACTCATCATTGAAGCGATTTCATCATCTGTAAAGGCTTTTTCACTTTCATGAGGTAAGTCGTCATGAACACCGCCACTTAGCATGTTCATGATATCCTCATCAGCACCTGTATCATATTGAGCTTTTGAAGCACTTAATCTTTGTTCAAGATCATCCAATGCTTGAGCATCCTCAGCTGCATCAACAGGTTCTGCTGTCTGCTCTGGAGCTGTTGTATTCTCATCATCAGAGTTCTCTTCTACAGGAGCATCTTTATTTTCAGCGTTATCTGTAGATTCACCTGCGACATCATCTTCTGTTACAGGTTCTTCTGCAACAGGTTCGTCGGCAACAGGCTCATCTTGGGTATTCTCATCTGAAACAGTGTCAGTTGAAACACTAGGATTAGTCTCTTTGCCTTTACCTACGATATCAAAATCGTCATCAGGAACTGCCCAGGATACTACACCGTTCTCATCTTTACTGTTGTCATCATCAGCATCCTGATTAAAGATCTCCTGCTCTGACTTAGACTGAATATCACCGATGTCACTAGAATCATCAGCGTTCTCATCAACGTCAGTGTCTTCAGGAGATGATCCTTCTGGTAATTCGTCTTCATTATCTGCTTTTTCAGCATCTGTATTCTCTACATCAGAGTCAACGTCAGCCTCTTCTACAGGAGACTCTTGAGCTTCTTCTACAGGAGTATCATCTTCATTGAAAGTAGGTTCACTCTCTTCAAACTCAGGATCAGTATCTTCGCTGTCGAAGTTATCCTCTTGAGGAGCAATCTCTTCAGGTTCTATCTCTTCAGCATCAACTGTCTGTGCAATATCTGAAGAATCATCAGTATCAGGCTCTTCGTCGATAGTATGTTCAACTGTATGCTCTTCCTCCTCAGGGATTGCATCAAAGCTCTCTACGCCTTGAGCTTCCTCTTCGGGGCTCTCTGTTTCTTCAGGAGCATCAACAATATTGTCATTGCCGTTTAAGAGATCTTCTAAATTAAGATCATCATTTAAAACTTCATCAACATTGCTACCTACAGCCTTATTAGCTGGTACCTCATTCTCTGGTACTACATCAGCCTTAGCATCAGGGATGTTGTCTTGAGTTGTATCTGAAGGCTCTGCTTCAAATTCAGGATCATTATCATGATTGTCACTTGCAGTATCAGCATTAGCCTTATCAGACATTGACTCTAAGAAAGCTTTTTCTTCACCTGAAAGCTGTTCTTGAGGATCTTCATCATGAGACTCTGCTGAATTTTCTGAATTATCTGTGTCTTGAGAAGAAACAGTATCATCTACAGCACTATCAGAATCAATATCAGCGCTTACAGGGGTATCATCAGATACAGGATCTACATTAGTATCTAAATTCTCAGGTGCTACATGATTCTCTTCTAGAATCTTATCTGTATTCTCTGAGATACCATTTAGAAGTTCATCTTCACTGACATCTTCAACCTTTACATCATCTGTAGGAATGGTGTCGTTATCAGATGTTGAGCTTATAGTATCTGTTGAAAGATCAGTATCTGTTGAAGCTTCAGATGCTGTATCAGCTGTTTCAGCTGCTACATTAGCACCATCTACAATTGAATCAATATCTACATTATCAGTTGTATCTTGAGCTGGTTTTTCAGAAGCTTTAGCATTGACATCAGCATTGTCACGAGCTTTGCTCATGGCCTCAGCTATAGCTTCTTCTTCAGATTTTTGGGCGGTATTTGCCTTCTTATCATCTGTTGGAGCTACATCTTCTGGCTCTACATTCTCTTTTGGAATATCTAATGATTGCTCATCAGTTGACTTGTCATCTGACTTTTCTTCAGGCTGTTCTTGCTCTGACTGTTTTGGTTCGGTCTGATTTTGCTCTGCATTATTCTGTTCATTTAGAGCAGCACTCCAGGCATCAGCCATTGCCTCTTCTTCAGACTTTGGGGCATTAACTTTGTCATCTGACTTTTCTTCAGATTGATTATTTTCTGCATTGTTCTGTTCGTTTAAAGCTGCACTCCAAGCATCAGCCATAGCCTCTTCTTCAGACTTTGGAGCATTTGCTTTGTCATCAGTCTTATCATCAGCTGATTTTTCCTCAGCTTCTTTCTGCTCATTTAAAGCAGCGCTCCAGGCATCAGCCATTGCCTCGTCATCAGACTTAGCATTGTCATCTTTCTTTTCAGCGTTTTCCTGTTCGTTTAAAGCAGCTTCCCAAGCTGATGCCATATCATCCTGAGAGGTGTCTTTATTCTCATCCTGACCAAGATCAACATTCTGCTCGTTACCTGACTGCTCATCTAAAGCCTTTGACCACTCATCCATTACAGCCTTATCGTCTTTTGACTCATCAGCTGAATTGGTAGTAGCAGCGTTATCCCAAGCTTCCTGAGCTGCATCCTTTTGATTATTGCTATCATCGGTTGCAGTAAAGTTTTCAGTTGCAGCATTAGTCTCTGCTGTATTTTCTGTAGTATCAGCGACTGGTTCTTCATCAGCCTGCTTTTTCTCATTTAAAGCAGCTTCTACATCAGATGCTGTATCTGATGGAGAGTTGATGGAGTTATTGTTCTTTTCCTGTTCTTTTTGTGGAACATCCGATGTTTCAGGCTCGTCATCACCTGATACTGGAGCTTCAAGATCGATAGAACCGTTCTCGTCTGATAATAAAGTGTCATCAGATGAGAAATCGTCTTCAACATCAAAGTCATCGGTCATCTTAGCGCTTGCACGTGACTTTAACTTGATGATTAAGAATACGATCATCAGTACTAAAGCTAATAAGCCTGCGCCAAATAAGATCATCATGACAGGCTTATCAAGATCAACTACAGATGTAGGTGTACTTACAGAGAATTGAGACAGCTGTAACTGCATATCCTCAATCTTTTCATCATTAGCAAGTAACATCTCTCTCATTCTGTCATTGTCTTGAGAAAGCTTTGAGATGTTACCTTTGATCTCAATGATATCCTGCTGAAGACCTGAAATGATATTGTCATACTGAGAAGCTAGAGTAGAAACACTGTCAGCTGCTGTTTTTGCAGTAGCTGCTGATGTTTTCTTCATTCTATCCATAGCTTCAGCTAATTGCTGTTCTAGAACTTTAGTTTTCTCATCAATAGCTTTCTTGTTGCCATCGAGCATAATTCTAATAGATTGAGCATCCACAGCTGCCGCTGCAAGATCAGCGCTCATAGCTTTTACAGCTACCTGTTTTGGATTATTAGCATTATTCTGAGAATTGTCAGTAGATACAGTCTGTTCTGTTGCCTGACTCTTATCTAGATCAGCGCCACGTGTATTCTCTGGCATTGCAACAGATAAATCTTTTTTAGCCTCTTCTTCCTGTAACTTCTTAATCTTAGTTTCAGTTGCAGTGTACTGTGGGATATCGCTGTCAGACAGAGTCTGCATTGGTCTTTGATTATTTGGAGTGATAGTTGTAGTTGTGGTTGCAGGTGTAGTTGTATTAGCTGTATTTGCAGTTACAGGAGCATTACCTAAAGGAGGTAAAGTCATACTGCCAGAAGCTAACAGCTTAGAGCCTGTATCGGTGGTCTCTCTTGCAATCTCTGATACAGGAGGAATAGTAATAGTAGTTCTTAAAAGGTTGTTAACGTTGCCCTGACCGAATGCACCACGGTTATTTCTATAAATAGAGGCAACAATCTGGAATTCATTAACACTTCTATCCTGAGGTAAGTAGCGGTGAGCTACTGACCAAATGGTATCTCCTTGAGATACTGTATAGGTTCTAGCTGGGGTCTGCTGAACCTGAGTTGTTGTAGCAGTAGTAGTTGTAGTAGCATTAGTTTGAGCACTTCTTACAGTCTGAGGTTGTTGATTTACTGTAGCTGAAGGTGTTCTAGTTGCAGTTGCATTAACTGAAGCTTGTCTGTTTTGTCTTGGAGTAGCACGTCTTACAGGTGTTCTACGAACAGGCTGTACTGGCTGTACTTGAGGAGCAGTATCCTCAACTTCAGGACCTTGAATGGTAATAGTAAAAGTACCGTCATCATCAGCAGACATTGCCGAAAACGGTAATAAAAAAGATAAAGCTACAGATAAAAGTGCTTTTTTGTAAGCGTGCATAACTAACAACCCCTATATTTATGCATTATTCTACTCAAAATGGGACCAGTCAAAATAAAGTCAGATCCCATTTTTGGAAAACTTATGCATAAAGTGTGCACATTTTACAGATTAGAGTGATTTTGCAATCAATTTAGCAATTTCTACACAAGAAATAGCTTCACCTCTTCTGGTGTTATCCATCATGATCACAAAGCTGTAAGATTTTGAACCAGGCTTATCCTGCTTTAATCTTGTGAGCATTACAGTTCTTTCGTTAATGATGTCAGCTACAGGTGATAAAACATCATCTTCAGAGGCTACAGTTACGTATTCTGAGGCATCAAAAGCCTGCTTTACCTCTTCTAAGGTTGCCTTATCCTCAAGATCAACATTAACTACCATGGTGTGACCGTAGAATACAGGTACCTGAATACAGGTAATATCAAAACCACGCTCAAAACGACCTAAGATACGTGAAACCTCATGAGTAATAGCATTCTCATGATCTGAGTAACCGTTATCCTCAAGTAAGCCCATTCTTGTGTGAAGATTGAATGCTAACTGAGCTGGGAAACCCTGGTGCTCTGCTGCCATACCGTTTAGTAATAAGGTTGACTCGTGAGCCAAAGTTTCAGTGCCTAAACGACCAAACTCTGACACTGACTCCATAGAGGTTACAGTAGCTCTTGCAATACCATATTCATCATGCAGTACAGAGAGTGCTAAACATAACTGAACAGATGGTGCTAAAGCAGGGATTACCAGACGGTTTTCAATAGCCTTTTTAATATCAAATGGATTGATTTCAGGTACGATGGTTACAGTCTTGTCATCACCGTTAAATAAATGGCTGTCATCAATTACGATACAGCCTTTTTCACGAGCTGCATTGATCCAGTGTTGAGACTCATCCTGAGTAGTTAAAAATAAAGCTACATCAGCTTTTGAAAAATCAAATTCCTCAACTGGCTGAACAAAGTAATTCTGACCTTTAATCTGAACTGCGTCATATTCACCGGTTAGTGGTGATAATGGAAAGACTTCTTCAAAAGAGAGATCCTGTTCTTCAATGGTTTCAATCACAAGTTTACCAATATCAGTATCATAACCGTAAATAGCTAGCTTCATTGCCACAGTATCGCTCCTAAAAAATAAAAGTTATGTTCTCTCTTTACGTCATCAGGTTAGGTCTTATCAGGTTAAGTCTTATCTGATTAGATCATGTATCTGAGCCTTATAACTTAGTAAATGAACATAACCGTGTGAATAGATTACTTGTACGTTCTTTGTCGTACATTCTTTATCGTACATTACCTGTCAAGTGTCACTGCAAAGCTTTTGTCTTAATTGCTCTGTGATGCTTAGAACAGCAAATTTTTAGCATCCATTTTTAAAGCATCTTTTGAGAGATTTTTTACCCTTAATAAGGGCTCATAATACGACAAATAGTTGCAACATTAATAGGTAGAGAATTAATAGCTCTGATTGTACCACAATGTAGCATTGATAAACGTTAGCTCTAGTAGAGAATAGAGCTAATAATGAGCTAACAATGAAAGTTTTTAACGTAATTGAGGACACGTAATTGAGGACAGTTAGCTTAGAAGAAAGTTAGTTTAGAAGATAGTTGGCTTAGAAGACAGTTCTTCTAAAAGCACTACTTGTAGAAACTACATGTAAAAGTTTCTGCCATTGTCATTTGGATCTTTTGGATAAGTCTTTGGTGTACGACGATATGGATACTGATTGCGACCACGGTTAAAGCGAGAGTTGGCATTCTTTTTAACCCTAGTTTTTCTGATGATTGAAGAGACTACACCAAAGAGTTCACACTCATCTACATGAGTGAGGTTAATATCAGGAATTGAATCATCAGCACAGACAAGTCGAGGTTCTCTACCATCTAAAAACTGACGCAAGAGGAAAGTGCCATTGATATTCATAACCACATAGTCACCGTTTTCAATGAGCAAGCTTCTGTCAACAATGACTACATCCCCTTCAAGAATGCCGTCTTCATGCATAACATTAGAGCTCATCCTAAAAAGATAAACTGAAGGCAGGTTCATATAAAGATAGCTGTTAAGATCCTGACCTTTTACAGGACCTTCTTCTAGCTCAACATCACTTCTAATTAGAGATTTCTTCATAAAAAAATTGAACCATTAGAATGCAGTAATCAGATAACAAGCACCACAAAGATACATCAGGATTTAATTTAGTTGGAATTGCAACGAGCAATTGAAACTAAAAAATGTTACCAGAGTTCGATTTTATATTTAAATCTTTGATTATTTTTAAAAATATTGCACTCATCACGAAAAAATAAAGATTTTTTGTATTATATTACAAGTAGTAAGTAAATATGAGCAGATTTTATCTGTCTAGATAGGCTTCAAAAGAAGGACACTATTATGGCATTAACTCGCGCAGAAATAGCAGAAAGGCTGATTATTAAGGTAGGTCTTCCTAAGGCTACAGCTCAGGAATTTGTTGACAAGTTTTTTGAAGAGATCGCAAGAAAGCTTGAGAGAGGCGAAATGGTAAAGCTAACAGGCTTTGGTAACTTTGAGCTTAAACTAAAGAGCGCAAGACCTGGTAGAAACCCAAAGACCGGTCAGGAAGTTACTATTTCTGAAAGAAGAGTAACTACCTTCAGAGCAGGCCAGAAGCTAAGAAATCGTATCGACTTTAAAAAAGAATAATTTTTTTTAGTGCAAGTGTTATATATATCATTGAATTTGATATTATGAACTTAAACAACAATCTTTTTTATAAAAACAACTTAGGATATTGAACTATGGAAAAGTTTACATATACCATCAAGGACAGAGACGGTGTTCATGCACGTCCAGCAGGAGCAATTTTAAAGGCTATCAGCGGCTATAAGTCAAAGATCACTTTAATCTATCAGGATCGTTCAGTTGATCTTAAAGCTGGTATTTTCGGTTTATTAGGTCTTGGCATTCGTTACCAGGACGAAGTTTATGTTCACGTTGAAGGTGAAGACGAGAAAGACGCTGTTATCGGTGTAAAGCGTGCTTTCGAAGAGTTCCTATAGTCAGGGATCTTCTAGTTTACAATTACTTTTTACCAATTACCTCCTTAAAGCCTTGCCTCGTGCAGGGCTTTTCCTTATCTAAATTCCCCTGTTTTTCAAAAGATGAATTTTGACCATAAAATTTATGAGAGCTTCAAATCATTTTTCACTGCAAAACTTTGCTAAAAAACGACTTTGTTTTTCTAAAAATTAAGTCCAGATAGACCTCAATTTTCACTCAACTTCCATAAAAACGGCTTAAAAATCGAAATCGTAACGATTATTTTTAACTTTTTTAGCATTTTCGTAAAAAAATTATGTTTTTAAGATCAAAATGTTATCGTTATGATTTTTAAATTCTCTTTGATTTTCAATATATTAGTAACGATACGATTTTTATTTCCAAAAGTTAAAATTTGTGGTTAAATATGCGAACTTTTTTTGGGTTCTTCAACTGAAAATAAATGAGTTTTAAAATCTGATAAAGATCAAATACCTAGAATTTTATCGTTACGTTTAATGGTGCTAAACCTATAATTAACTAAACAATAACCAACACTTGACGTTAAGAGGTCATATGTCTTTACGTCAAGACAAATAATAAGAAGTATTCAAATTACGAGTAAGAGGTTTTTATATGAACTTTTTAAACGCTTTGACAATTAAGAAGCGTATTCAGCTTTTGATTACCATCCCTGTTATCGCGCTTTTGGTGTTAATTGGAAGGTACTTTGTCAACTCACTGAGTGACTATCGCAATATGAATGAGATGGTTACCTCATTAAACTATGTTAATCACATTGTTCCAGTTCTATCTGATCTGATTGCAGAGCAGGAAGAAACCTCAAACTATATCTATTCATCGGAAAGTGCAGCATCATCAGCAAAACAAGGTATGTTAAATGCTCGTAATAAGACTGATGCTGACATGAATGCTTTAAACAAGTTCTTTGAAGAAAACCATGACGTTATGGTTGCTGTTTTCCAGAACGAAAAGCATTTCAATGAATTAAAAACCAAATTAAACACCTTAAACTACATCAGAAAGGTTGCTGATGCTAAACAGCCAAGTTCAGATGACTATAAGGATGTTTTCGGTGGTCAGACCATTTGGGCTGGTGTTGATATCTCTCGTTTAGCTGAAGCTGTATCAAACACTGTGTCATATGCAACTGCTTTCGCATCACATGATCCTGACGTTGTAAACGAAGCTAACGCTTACTACTGGTTATTAAAGGCTCAGATTGCAACCTTAAACTTACATAACAATATCAATGAAGCTGTAAACAAAGGTGTAAGTGGTTACCTGTTCGGTCAGATCATGCACTTTAGAGGTCTTGAAGGTGAGTTCCGTTCAGCATTCGAGAGCTATGCATCTGAGGACTTAATCGCTATCTTTAACAAGAACATGAAGGATACAGGTGTTTTAGATAGAGTAATTGGTTGCTACTGGACCGCTTTTGACTCATATCAGTTAATCGTACCTCAGGGTGAGGAGCAAAAGAAATTACCTTTAGCTGACTGGTCATCAATCTCTCAGTCAACTAAAGTTGCTTATGAGAACACTACTAATGCTGTTTTAAAAGAGCTTTTAGCTTTAGGTAACAGCAAAGCTGACAGCGCAAAGTACAGCTTAGTATTTGCAATTGTAATTTCAATTATCTTAATTGCTGTAATCTTAGTAATTTCTACCTTAGTAATGACCAGCATCACCTCTGCATTACACCGCTCACAGCACTTAATGGAGAAATTAGCTAAAGAAAAGGATATGACCTTACACTTAAATGCTGAAGGTCACAACGAGCTGTCTTTAATGGCTAAAGCATTCAACAGTTTAGTTAAATCATTTAACTAAGCTTTAGTTGCTGTACAGGATCAGGTAAATCTTGCAAGTAAGTCTGTTGAAGAAGGCGTTGACAAGATGAACCAAACCAAGCAGTCATGCGAAGAGCAGCAGTCTTCAACCGATACCATCTCTGCTGCTATGCACCAGATGAGTACTAACATCGGTGAAGTATCAAAGGTTGCTCAGGATGCAGCTAACGGTGTTAAGACCGCTCATGATTACTCAATCTCATCTGAGGCAAGCTGGAATGAGTGCCGTGAGAGCTTAGAGAACTTAACCGTAGGTCTTAAGGACGCTAGTGAGTCTGTATTAGAGCTTAACAAGGAAACTGAGCGTATCGTTGATATCTTGGATATCATTCAGGGTATTGCTGAACAGACCAACTTATTAGCTCTAAACGCTGCAATTGAGGCTGCTCGTGCTGGTGAATCTGGTAAGGGCTTTGCTGTGGTAGCAGATGAAGTTCGTAACTTAGCTATGAAGTCTAAGGATTCTACAGAGCAGATCAGAGCTCAGATCGACAAGTTAGTATTAGGTGCTAACCACGCAAATCAGAGCATGGAGATCTTACAGAGAGATGGTAAGAAGAGTGTGGATATGGTTATTACCTCTGCTGATGCCTTCACTCAGATTAGATCAGAGTTAGATAAGATCACTGACTTAACTAACGTTCTGGCATCTTCTGCTGAAGAGCAGGCTTCAGTATCTACCCATATTACAGAGCGTATTACCTACATCAAGGATGCTTCTAACGAGATCCATGACTCTGCAACTAACACTGTAGATACCTTAAATCATTTACAGGCTGAGTTCACTAACCTTGAGGATATCGTAAATCTGTTCAAGGTTGAAAGAAGCTAATAATATCCTAAACTCTACGATAAAGTATGACTAAATCATTGCAACTTTCATTTTAAAGTTGTCGTTCCTATTATCACCCCCCTTGTAATCCTTTATAAATAATCATTGAACGTCTGAATAAAAATTGTTGATAGTCCGTTGTGTGCCATGATATAATTTAGTTATACAGTATGACTAAATATTAGGAAATAGCAGATGCTAAGCAACGTTAGGGTTAAGAGACCTGAAGGGACAAAATTATTCAAGAGAAATAACAGTAAGTATGTTTACCATGTCATTAGCTCAACCTACATTCCGGCTAAGAAGTACAATAAGGATGTAAAGAAATGCATTGGCAAACTCTGTGATGATGACAGTACTTTAATGTGGCCCAACGAGAATTTTGAGCTATATTATCCTGGAATTATTACAACAACAGCAATTCTTCCGGAACTTCCGGCTTTGTCAGATACACTGAGGGTCGGTACGTACACTGTTCTCAAGCATATTGCAAAACAGGAAGGTCTGACTAAGATCCTGGAAAACGTTCACGGAGTAAAGGATGCCAACAGGCTCTTTGATGTTATGCTGTATCTGATCACTGCTCAATCAGCAGCATTTGTTCACTACGAACCATTCATGCGCAGCCACGTGATGGAAAGCTGTGAGATTATCAGTGATGTTACGATTTCGAAACTTTTAAAGGAAGTAGTGAGCGAAGATAACCGCTATGAAATGCTGAGACTGTGGAATAAAGCGCACAGTTGTGATGCTGAAATGATTTATATTGGGTATGACAGCACTAATTTTCCTTGTGAGGGAGAAATATCACTGGCAGAGTTTGGAGCAGCTAAAGAGGATAACAGCAGACCGCAGATTAATCTGGCAATCACGGTTAGTCAGAAAGATACTACCCCGTTAGACTACGAGGTTTATCCCGGTAGCATTGTAGACATGAGTGAATGCGCATGTATGCTTCAGCGAATGTATGATTACGGCTACCGTAATGTAGGATTCTTGTTTGACAGAGGGTATTATACAGAGCCTAATTTTAACTATCTTGATGACATGCACTTTGATTTTATTATGATGGCTCAGGAGGACACGGTTTTTATTCGCAATTTGATTTCAGAACTTGCAGAAAAGCTCAAAAATGATACCTCTCTATTCATTGTCAATCATGATGTTTCCGGCATTACTGTTAAGCGCAGCCTGTACGGCAAGGAACGTTTTTTTCACCTGTACTACGATGATGTCAAAGCGAGCATGAGCCGCCGGCAGTTGCAATCCAGGATTGGCACACTGAAGGTTAATTTAGACAAGCTTGTTAACACTAGACTGAGAAAGAATGCAAATCTTTCAGACTATGCATCCTGGTTTGAACTTGAAATATCAGAAATAACGGAACCAAAAAAAATTAAAAAACAGAGCTGTAGGGGTACTAATAAGGACGGCGATGATGACATCATAATCAGGATGCTTACCGGGTATACTCTTAAGCAGGAAGTTATCAAAAAACAGCTGGATTCTTACGGATTCTTCTGTATCGTAGCATCAAAAGAAGAAGATTGTTGCACAGTTCTAGAGAATTACCGCGGACGTGACAATATTGAAAAGTTCTTCAGAAGTATCAAGTGGGGAATGGACTTTAAAACGCCGGCAGTCCATTCAGAGGAAGCCACAGAGGGTAAAATTCATTTGATGTTTCTGGCTGGCATCATGAGGAATCGGTTATTGCAGATTAGCAGAAGAATTAAGGTCGAAACCAAAAACAGGCGCAGCTTCACTGTTCCAGGGATAATTGATCAACTGGAGATGATTGAATGTACTCGAACTCCTCAAAACACATACAGCAGAAGATACGCATTAACAGCAAGGCAAAAGATCATTCTGAACGCTCTAGGTATGTCTGACCAAAGCATAGATAACGAAATAACATCGTTCAACCTGAAAATGGCCGGTAATACTGATTAAATTTCAGATGGTTGTTGCCGTATGTATGTGTCGGAATATTTAGTCATACAAAAATAGTAGAGCTTAGGATAACACTTAATTTAGTGAAGAGAATTATTTTGATTAGGTAGTATAAGAAGTCTCAGATTTTTACATATATTATCAGTCAGCTAAAGCGCACTTAAATGCTCTTACATCAGACTGACCGTTGAAGAC
>Ga0256405_10006964_pt1 | contig 17521 bp, 9 predicted proteins | sample RumenRJG_02DNA_FD_189096 | JGI IMG/M metagenome (GOLD analysis project Ga0256405, IMG submission 189096) | Bovine rumen microbial communities from Lethbridge, Alberta, Canada - RJG_02 | ecosystem: Host-associated > Mammals > Digestive system > Stomach > Rumen | place: Canada: Alberta | collected...
AAGGTGAGCAGAGAGCGTGGACGGCAGTATATCACGGATATCGTTAAAAAGATTTCATATGCCGTGAAGTCAGAAAAGCCATGGGTCAAGATGAGTTGTTCTCCTATAGGCAAATACTGCGATCTCACAAGATATTGGAGTCATGGATGGAACGCTTACGAGAAAGTATGCCAAGATGCACAGGCTTGGTTGCGTGATGGACTTATGGACGAGCTATTCCCGATGATGTATTTCCGAGACAATCAATTCTTTCCTTTTGCGATAGATTGGAGCGAAAACAACTATGGCAAAATCATAGCTCCCGGATTGGGTATCTACTTCCTCGACCCACGCGAAGGACAATGGAAGATAGAGGACGTAACACGCCAAATGTACGAACTACGTCGCATACACCTCGGTCACACTTTCTTCCGCAACAAGTTTTTCGTCGACAATCATCAAGGCATCTATGATTTCACCCGGAACGACTTCGATCGCTACCCTGCCCTCGTCCCTGAGATGACTTGGGGCAAACGGGTGCCTACCGAAATCAGATACAACCTATATGCGAGTGATACCTATCCTGTAGATGCCACAGATGCACGAAATCTACTCGCTATCAGACAGACACGTGAAAGCATCAACCATATTATAAAAGGTGTAGACAAGAAGTATACACTGGTTACCACTATCGACAGATACAATCACGAGGAGATTCCAGAACAAGCCATCCATACTGCTGTTAGTACTACAGAACTTCTTAAATGTGACGGGCGCACACTTCAAGTTGAAGAAAAGCCAAGCACATTAGATGCCAAGTTTATTCTGATAGAAACTCTACAGGGAACGCCAGTGAAGACCTACCCATATAATAAAGCAACTATCGATATCCGAAATATACGTGAAGGGATATACTATGCTAAATCACTGAATAGCAAAGGAATAACCCACAAGTTAGGTATATTTATTATCAGACGTTTATAGATGAAAATTAAAAAAATCGCAAAAAAGTACATAAAAAGTTTGGTAATCTACTAAAAAGTTACTACCTTTGCACTCGCAATTCAGAAATGAGGCTTAAACCTCTGCAAGATGTTGAGTATGCACCCTTAGCTCAGTTGGTAGAGCAACTGACTCTTAATCAGTGGGTCTAGGGTTCGAATCCCTAAGGGTGTACAAACATCAGACAACGAATTCGCCATGCACCCTTAGCTCAGTTGGTAGAGCAACTGACTCTTAATCAGTGGGTCTAGGGTTCGAATCCCTAAGGGTGTACAAAAGAAGTTCAAAACATTAAGTTTTGAACTTCTTTTTGTCTTACCCCTATACTTTCTCACAGAAAACATACAAAGGAAATCATCAGTTTGCTATTGCCATCATGTATCATAAAAAACCTACATTATCATCACTAATAATGTAGGAAATATATCAACCACTTTTATCATAGTCTTACCTATTATAGGTATTATAAACATATCATTTAACTATTTTCCCTTTCATGTATTAGATAATATGCACGATAATATTTCGTTAAATTCTCACCTTCTCGCAATAAGTACCCTTTCCATTTAGGATTTATCTCAATATAAGAATCTTTATCACAAAGATTAATGGAATACAAGCAGGCATTTGTGAATGTTTTAGAACATGATATCAATTCAAACATATCTGTTGTTTTTATCCAAAAGTTGTCAATTATAAACGGAGCAGCTTCCATTAAGGCATCTACAGTTTCTTTAAAGACGCCTTCGATTTTGTATTCCTTAATCTCATTATATACTACATCCTTAGATGACTTCCAATTCAATTGAATATTCCCTTGTTTATTAGATATAACTATAAGATACTCTATACACGATTTAATCCGTTTCTCATGAGAAAGAGCATCTTCCTCAAGTTGAGATAATTCCCATGCATTAGCTATCATTCTACATGCTAATTCTTCAAAAGAAAGCATCATTAAATTTTCAGGAGAGCAAACGAAATCGACTATCGACAGCATCAACAAGCAATCATAAATATTATTTGGGCGCTCTGCTATTTTCACAAACTTACTTTTTGGCCTATATTCAGCCACGAAATCAACATCAACACCTATCAACTTTTCCCCCTTCCCTTCATCAGCCTCCTTAGATCTACTATATGAATCTAGTTCTTTATTACAACTTTCATCATCTACTTCTCTTCCATCAGAAATTAATTCACCAAGTGAGCTAAATAACATTTTATTTACATGAAAAACATAGTCATGCGTATGAGAATCTATGGAGATTCCTGTAATCTCATTAAAATAGTTCTCAGAATCAAGTATTTTAAATATATCTGTTTTCCATCCTGCATACAGGATTTTCTTTCCATTACTGCCCCCATCCTCAATAACATTAACTTCATTAATACTAATGGACGAATAGGAACGATAGATACGATAAGGTTTTCCTTCAATTTCAAAGAGTTTTCCTGTCGAAGTATATATTTTTTCTTTGTTTCTATTATAGATAAAACAACGATTCCCCTTGTTTTCGATAAACCATTCTTTATTTTCTGGAACCTTTTCAATTATAGTTTTTTCCTCAATTCTAGATATTTTATCTAGATTTTCCACATCATATCCTAAAGACTTCAACTTATCATAGATTGCGCGTATACTTCTACTCATATAGTTGGCAATTTCCTCTAACGAGCGACCTTCCTTAAAGTACAGAATTGCTCTTACTTCCTCTTTTGTCGTCCACTTCTTATATATATCTGACTCTGAACTTTCTGACGAAAGCACATCATCATGAGTATCATAAGAAAGTGATGTTTCATCATGACTTTCTATAGAGTTCTCAATGGATGATGCTGGAACAAATGAAGAATTGTCATCAAAAGAACAATTAGTAGGGGCTTCAGTATCAAGATGGGCATCATCGGCAGCTGTACAATCTTCACATAATTGAATATACTTACTGATTTGATCCACCAATTCCATAGTGCTGTTATCTGTCATAAGAGCAAATCTAAGATCAGTCAGAAATTCACTACACATTTCTTTCACAGAATTTTGTTGCTCTGTCAGATTAATGCTATCATCTAATAGTTTTTGAAGTGTTATTGAAACATCCGGAAACAACTCAACAAACACTTCCCGATTAAAAAGATGTTTTTTTAAGAAATTGAAATATACTAAATTAATTTCAATCTTGGTATCTAGAGATAACGACTCATATTGATTTGAGCCATCAGTATGACTATCCCTATTTGTATTTTTTATTTCCTTCAAACTATTATCTTGAAATAATGATTCATATAATTCATTACCATTTATTTTTTCCCCTTTCTTCTTACGTTCTTGAAGTTGAGAACTTATCTCCATAGGGGATAAATCGAAGTAATTCTCAAGTAGAGTACGTTTGAGTTCCTTACGACTAGATGGCATTGTCATAAGAAAATACAAATCTTGATCTAATTCAACATAGTTGATACTATCCTTTATTTTGTTTTCAGAAGGATGTACGCTATGATTTCTCATTAAAGATATAATGTCCTCTTTATGCTTTTGGGGAATAACATGCCAAAATGGTTCAGAAGACAAGTTCCAAAATACTTCAGAAAGATAGTGAGAAAAACACATCTCACTATTAAGTAACTTCTTCCATACTCTAAGGAAAGCTTCGTTTAACTCTTCATTGTAATGAATCTCGTTATCTATTAAAACACCTTTAGAGAGCATATCTATAATAGCAAGAAGTAAGATAGCTTCATATTGTGGAACTATCCTCCTATCAGACTCGCCTAAACTAGAAAACTGCTTTTTGTAATCCATGAGACAAAAAAATTATAAATCTTCAACTTCATCATCTTCTTCATCTTGCTGATCAGAATATTTGTCAGTAAGCTGTAAAAACATATCAAGAAATGAGCGATTAGAGAAGAAAAAGCTACTATCTTTATTCAGCTTTTCTGCCATCACAGAAAGTCCATAGTTTATGTATTCTTCCATTGTCTCCATTAATTTCGATATAGCAGTACTAACCTTTATATCACCTTTATCTATAGCGATCCAATCTATATCAGTTCTTGCAATCAATGAGATAAAAATATATGAGCGAAGTTTAGGATAAGCATGTCTATACTTCTTAGAATCAAGATTCCCCCAATACTGTATAGGTTGCCCGCAACCTCTATCTTTTATTTCATCAGGATCATCAGATAAAGGCAGACGTTTGTTTGAATACAGACCAATAAAATAAGCTATTATCAATGGCTCATATCCTGCTCCAAAAACCTTACCTTTTGCTTCAGTATGTGAAGAAGCGCCCACACCATAATCTGATAAAACCCTAAGGACGCTATTTTTTTCTTCACTATAGCGTTTTTCAAATTTGGGAGTTCTCCGCCCCCAAATATCAATTAATTTTTCATCCTTGTCAACAAGTTCTTCAATATTATTAAGTATATCAGCCATCATTATTTTATTTTTGAAATTATAGTTTGAATTGTACCAAGTTTCTTATCATCGAAAGGTTTCTTCTTTTCTATACGGAATACACTTCCTTTGATATTATCAATTTTAGCTTTATCTAGAACAACATCACTATTAATACCTTCTTTAAGAAAACTCTTTGTCACTATAATAACTTGCTTATTAAGTTTACTTATCACATTGAAAAATTCGCTTTCTTTAGCATCAGTAAATGATGATGTTGGTGCATCAAATATCAAAGGGAAATCAGTTTTATCACGTTCTCCAGACAATTTACCAATAGCGAAAAGTACAGACATAAGATATGTAGTACGTAATGCCGTATTAGGATTAAATATTCTTGTATTATCATTATTCATCAGTACAGCTTCTCCTTGCCCATTTGCTTTTTCCAAGATTCTAATAGTACCTTTAAAATCATTAGTATTAAGCTTTTCAAGGAAAAGATTAGCTTCATCTTCAATAGCATGAAGCAAACGCTTTTTATTTGTTTCCTTTGCTGTTTTAAAAGCTTCTGATATTTGCCGAATTATCTGAGCTATTTTAGCATAAATTGCTGCTGAAGTACCTTCTGCAAGTTTACTAAGCGAATTTTGTGCATCCTCTAATACCAAACGATGCTGAGCACGCTGACGTTTTAAAACATCAATGCGAGATTCCGCACGTACCTTCTGATCTGTCCAACTAGAAATATTTTGATATCTTGCCAACAATTGATCTTCTGTTAATCCATCCGCTTGAGCAAGGATTCGCTTTTTCTGTTCATATTCATGATTAAGGTTCGCTTCTATTTTCTTTATATCATGATGAAGACGATTATTGAATGACAAATTATCCTGTATTTTATGACGAAGTTTTGTTATTTCAGAAAGATTATCATTAAGCGTAGTATCTCGCTTTTGAAGTTCAACAATATAATTATTCTTATAATACGGTTTTATTTCTTCCTCTTCGTCAACTCGAAGTGATTCTTTATATTCTTCCAAACGGTGAAACATAAATTCCCATGCTTCAGAGTGCTTTGCTGCAGGACGGCCACAAATTTTACAAACCTCTTCATCAAGCATTTCCTGCATAATCTTTTGACCTGGAATATATACTGGCAATGGGGTAAAATCTGTTTGCAATTTCTTTATTACCTTGTCTGCACTTTCACTAACAAGATAATCTTGCTCAAGTTTACGACGTTTTCTGTCAAGGCAATTTACCTTTGAAGAATACTCTTCTGCGATATCACCGAAATCCATTAGAACCCACATATTATCTAAAAGGTTAATGGTGTAATTTTCATTAATACGAGCTTGAATTTGTAAACGTTTTTGCTTAAGTGTTTCTATCCTTCTATTTACGGATATCAACAAATCAGACGCTTCTTTACTTTGCTCAATACTCTTCAAAAGACTATCGAAGTTAACAGCCTCATCCTCTTTATTTCTCATCTCACTATCAATATCGGACAAAAGCGCTGTTTTCTCCTCAATTGTAGCTTTTAATGATTTGATTTTTTGTGTATTCTTTGTATCCAGTTTCTGAGCATTATCACGTGCTCGATCTGCATTTACTGTGGCATACTCCATGAATTTAAAATATGCTTCAAAATCTTTAACGTCCCCGAATGTTTCAACCAACATTTTTAGAGCATTAGAATTTTGAAATACATCTAAATCGCTTTCTCCTTTAAACATTGAGTATTTACGAATTTCCGAAGGGAAATCATAATCAAACCGTAGTCCGTTTTCTACTACACGCTCAACCCCATTATGCTCAATCAATGAATACGAGTAATTAGAAGTACTAATCTCCCCATCAAAAGATTTTGTGAAATGGAACATTTTCTCAAGGGTCTTAATTATCCCTTTATGCTCATATGTCATTGCCACGCGAACATCATCAGAATCGCTTGCTAACAATTCTTCGATACGTTTTTTTGATATAAGTTTAGTATCCATCTTATTTGTTCCATCAGTACGAAAAAGCCACTCTAATGCTTCATAAAAGGTTGTTTTTCCATCACCATTAGAACCTATAATAAGATTTAGTCCGTTTTCAAAATCAAAAGAATTCTGCTTATAATAACTACGGAAATTATCTATTTCTATTTTTTGTATAATCATAGTATATAATTATCATTTATATAATTAAACACTGTCATATAGACTTTTTTCTGGACACTCTGCTCAGTTGAGCCATCAAGTTCCTTTACTATACGAGCAACAGAAGCTACGACAACATTATCCGAATTCAAAGCTGTATACATGTCTTCATATTCAGACTCATCATAGTCATAAAGTTCTTGCAACTTCTTGTCACCAAGAACCATACTTAACATTCTTTCTTTGTTTGTCATTGTATATAGTCGTTATTATATAAATTTAAGGCATAGTGGTCTAACACTTCTCTTAATTCTACCTCGGAATAAGAAGGGTTTTCAGATAATAAAGCAAAGTTATTTACACGAATTAGCTCTCCTTTAAGAAGTGATTGTTCCATTTTATAACTATTACTATTTAATTTTACCTTTGGAATAACAACAAGGTCATGCAATTCTGCCATTTTTTTATCAGGATGTGTTCGTAGGACACGCCCGCGTCTCTGTATAAATTGACGTGGATTTCCTGTACTTGAACAGAATATTGCCAATTCACTTCTAGGAACATCAACGCCTTCATCTAGGCATTTCATAGAAGTTAAAACATGGAGTTTTCCTGATGCAAAATCCGCAAGAACTTCTTCCCTATCTCGTTGACCAGATACAAATTTCCTAACAGTAACTTTCTCGTCAATTTCAGTAACAGCTAATGTGTATTGGTCAATGAGATGTTCAGCATCGTTGTCTTCTCCTATATTTTCTGTTTTGTCAAAATCATCTTGTGAGCCTATATAATCAGGCATATTCCCTTCAGGAACATAAATAAGAGAGTACTTTAAATCACCTCTCTCTTCAAATCGCTTTCGAATGATATTTTTAAATACCTTTAGCTTATTAGCGGCTTTATGTATAATACGTTTTCTGGCTAGCAGCAAACGTTTTAACATCTCATCAGGTTCGTCAAAATTGCATGTATTATAATTAAAGTATTTCGAGATCTTTTCAGACAATTCAATATATGAATTCATCTCCTCAGTTGTAAGTTCTACAATGTGCGGATAATACATATAACGACATAATACACCATTTTCTATAGCCTCTTTCATACTATATTCATAGGTATATCGTTCTTCTGATCCAAAAAATTTTTTAAGTTCTCTATTTCCATTATCATCATATTGACGTTCTGGCGTAGCAGAAAGTCCTATACGACGAAGATATGGTATTTCTTTAAGATGTTTTGCCAATGAACCAGAACCCATATTATGACATTCATCAGCTATCATTAATAGCCTTTTCTTATCAAAGCTATTCAATTCTTTAAATACCTTTTCACGAGAATAAGACGCATATGTTGAAATAATAATAAATGAAATCTCTGTGTCTTTTTCAGCTTTATATTTTTCATTAAAACGAATACGTTCTATTTCATCCCGCCATGAAAAGTTTTTGGAATATACCTTTATTATATTTGAAAAATTAAATTTTCTACACTCTTGTTCCCACTGGTTTACAAGCGTAATTGTTGGAACTAATATTATAGCCTTATAATAACCTTTACGCTTATAAATTTCTAGCAAACAATTTAGAGAGGTAATGGTTTTACCTGTTCCAGTGGCCATTGCAAATAATCCTTTCTGCCGATTACTCTTCCAATTTTCGAAAGCAAGAATTTGATAGTCTCTTGGTCCTGAGGCATAAGGAAAACAAGGCTCTTCATCATTTAACAACACTTCAATATCACCAGTTGACTTATATAGCAAATTAGAGACATGACACTTCGCTCTCTCCAATGCTTTTCGAATAGACATAGGTAGCACCAACTTTTCACGATTTTTCAACTGCTTGAATTCTTCTTCTACCAACTGTTTCACATCCTTATCATCAAAACAGTCGACTATACAAGTTTTAATTTTATCAGCAGATTTATAATCAACACAATTATTATTTCCAGTAAACGTTTCTTCAAAATCTCTTTCTATCTCATCAATATTGGCCATGGCAATAGGGCCATCCCAATCACACGTGACAGTAAAGCTTTCTATATTGTCTACAAGAGCCGTTCTTGAAAAATTGCATGAGCCCTCAAAGGCAATACGATTCTTACCATCATCGAAGATACCAGTTTTTGTATGTGATATTCCTTTATTCTCTCTAGGCGAAATTATTTTAATTTCTAATCTATCATTTCTAATCAAATATGATAAACATTCGAAAAAGTGAGTATCACGTTCTGAAAGGGTATCCTTGATTGACTCTAAATTTGACAAATCAAAAAATGGTATATCAACTGATTCTTTGCCCACAATAATAGCCTCTTTATCCTCTTCCGAAAGGATATCATTGATAATCATTCTCATTTTACCACCATTATAGAGAAAGGCAGCAAATCCATCTGATAATATATTAATTGCAGATGAAGAGAAGAAGCCAAGCATTAAGTCAAATGTTTTAGCTTCACACAAGGAATCAGAGAAGAAGCCTATTGGTTCCCAATCCGTACCTGATTTAAAGCGCCTATGTAGAGGCATTAAAACATTTTTATACAGCATATTATATTAAATGAAGCAATTGGCACACATAATTTCATCTCCTAGAATATCTACAAGTGTAGTGCCCTTATTTTCCTTTTTATTTTTTTCCTGACGTCTTATTATATCAAGTTTAATTTGACGGATACGCTCCGGTTTGATAAGATCAGCTAAGGGTTCTCCCTGAATCCAAGTATATCCATCCTTCTCAAATGACATTGCTTTTTTAAAAAGATCTGGATGTTGTTCATATAGCCATACCCATTCTATACGTTGCTGGAAAAAGCAGAAATAACATCCACTACGACTACGACAGTAAGTCCCTGTCTTTCCATCAACTTCAAAAGGTATTTCTTCATAGTAGGCAGGAACACCAACACCACTATCTCTAAGTAAGCGGAAAATATCATCTTTTACTAGCACCTCGTCATTATCAAGTAATGGAAATTCTTCTTCGGTAAGTTTACCCACCGGATAATCTGTTGTTTTTAAAAAGGCAAATACAGCATGATTGAACATCCTTACATCAAAATCCAATAATGCATTTAACTTTTTTGAGTAATAAAACTGTTTCGTAATTGGTTTCTTTACTATCTCCATCAAATCTTCCTTCAAAATACCCTCAGGACACAAATTATCAAAGATTCCAATTATTTGATCAAGATTATCATTATTGAGGAACTTATTGATGACATCAAGACTCCATATATTTTTACGGAATGGAAAGATACTCTGGATGTTGGAACGTGAAGAAATATAACCATCACGATCTTCATCACCACGAATACCAACATAAGAGATTGCATTATCATCACCCACAAAGCGTTCGAACTCATCAAGTTTCATCTTCTTGGTACACCAACGTTGCTGAACAGAAGGCAAGAAGCCACCCATTGCCTTTAAGAAATGCTCAAAAGGAGTCGGCTCTGGACTTCCCTCAGCGGCTCTCAATCGGGTGATATGACCGAGATAAGCTCCGAGCCTATCGATAAGTGTTTCTGTTTCTGCAAGTTCACAACCTGTATCAGAATTATAATACTCAATATTCATCTTAGGATATTTCTGCTTCAGATAGATAGCCAAAGCTGCGCTATCTTTTCCGCCTGATATACCTAATATATGTCTTATTTTCATTTATCTAATTTCTTATTTAATATCTTAAGCAAAGTACAAATACTAACATTCTCATTGTCAACCTTAGACAGAAGTTTGTCAATTAAAGTCTCCAGTTGTTTTGCCTCCTTTCGTTCGTTCTTAGCCAATCGATAGGTTTGAGAAGATAAGTTTTTATTACCAATATTCGAAACAAGATCAAAGGAGAAATACTCATCTCCATTATCTGTACTAGAAGCCATTTTAGATATGTCTGCATACTTTTCACACTCACGGAAGAGATATATCAAATCATTAATAAGTTTTTCTTCCTCATCATCACGCAAGCGCTCAAGAGGTTTATCTAGAGCTACAAAACAAATAGACTGATACCATTCCTTACGCTTATCAAATTCTGCTAAGGCATGATTATAAAACTCCTTTTGTGTACCTGTGAGCAAATATTCTTTCACGTTACTCAGACGGTTGCGTATTTCAACAATATAATCAGAATATTCACCAGACTCAAGATCAAGCACATCTATTAAACGTGCCTCTATTCTGTCTAATAAATCATTATAACATGAACGTAATTCCCTAATTGCACGATTTACCACATTACAAAATTCCTTGATTTTCTCAGGATTAAGAAGAGCTTCTCTATCATACCCTAATGCCTCGGGAAGGTCCTCAAAGAATGTTTTCTCTGGATCCTTGGCTCTCGCTAATACATCACGGAATCGTTGTGTTGATGCATGATTGAACTTCTGAGTATGTTTAGCATAATCATTAAGTTGCTTGCTATAGAAGAAGAAGAAAGGTTTTATCGTCTCAATGAAATCTTTGCTCTTGATACTACCTAATTCTTTAACTCTAAGGAACTTACGATATTGGTTAAATATTTCAACCTTTACGCCCGAAACATCAAATGCTTTGATGAGGTATTCTCCAGGATGTTTCTGCAACAACTCAAAGAATTCCATGTTGATATTTGGAATATAAGCCCCTTTTGCACCATAAAGAGCGTAATCCTCACGCTTGATAAACAGATATGTTGGTATCCAGAAATCAAGGAAACCTTGCTTCAACTTGAATGGTTGAGTAAGTAATTTCTTGTACAGTTCTGATATTTTGCGAGGCTTGCTAGTCGTTGACTTTAAGAACTCATTACATTCATCCCAAAGTGTTTTTATATCATTATTAACAAGTCGTTCCTTAAATTGTCCATTAACGTGCAAACCAGTCTTCTTCAATAATGAATAGTAAATGGTCTTTTCCGGTGGGAATTTATCCTTATCAAAGCCAAAGTCTTCTTCATCATTATGCTCAAGCAGAGCAGAAAGGAATTTGGCTTTAGCAGCAGAAACGGAACTACTTAGTTTGTTCTTATTGAATAATTCATTATGCATTATAGGAGTCTTAGAATAGACATCCTGACAAACATTAGAGAGTAACTTATTAAAATCTCGCTGAGAATGAATGTCGCATACCTCACCTTTATACAACCAAGTAACTTCATTATTATAATCATAAAGGTTTTCGCAAACAGCCTTATTTAATAACAGTTTCTCGAATTCAATAAGCTTATTAACCTCTGTTATGGCAACACGATCAGACTTATCAATTAGAACTTTACGCAGAATATAATCATATTTGTCTATATTATAGAGATGATTTGCTATATCTTCTATATTATTGAAATAGGCAAAAATTATGGCATTTTCACATTTACTACTCAGATCTATCAGCTCCTTATAGCACTTTTCATCCTGAGAGAAAATCAATTGAATATAGCCATCAACGTCACCAACTGGTACAAGATCTTCAGCTTCACTTCTTATTTGATATTCAAAATAACGAGGAGTACCGTTTTGATAATATGCCCCTTTCACAGATGATATTCGTTTCTTAACAAAGCCACTAAGTTTGTCAATATCAAAATATCTAGGTACTCTAGTACCTGCTTTGGAAATTTCCTCTTCAATATTAACATCTGTCCCCTCAAAAAGAATCAAACGTTTCTTATATTGCGCATAACGAATTATCTTGTAGGTTTCAAGTTCATTAATTAAAGCAAGGGCAGACTCTATTCCCAACGCATTTTCTGCATATTCTGCAAGTTGGGCTCTGCTTAAAGCAAATGATGCAGAACCAAATAAGTTCAAAAGTCCAATTGCTTTTACTAGTTTTATGGCATCAACCATATCACTCTTTACAGACCAATTTTGTCCTTCTACTCGTTCGATAGCTATTTGCATAGAACTCCATTGCATAGAGTCTGTGTTGACATCTTTCAGATAAGAATAGAAGTTATAAATTATATAGTCGTAAACACACTGAAGGTTATATGTTGTATTGGACTTTGGTTCAAATGAATAAAGAGAATTACCCCCCTTCGCATTTAAGAAAGTGAAAAGAGAGCGCTCGTTCTGACCATATTTTTGAATAGCCTTTGTAATAACATAAGAAGAAAAGGGATCCAATGGATACAATTTCTTAGCTGCTTCAAAATCAAAACCTTTTCCAATGAAGTTTGTTTTAATAGCAATATCATATAGAACCTTGAATGATTCGTCATTCACAATAGCTTTACGATTACCCTCTATCTGGTCAGAAGCTAAATAAAGAATTTGTTCAACTGGCTCTACAAAGACAACCTCTTGAAAACGCCCTTTAACCTTAGTCCATTCATTTCTTTGTTCTTCGTTTAACTTACGAACATACGCACTAAAATTCTGATGTAGGGTTGTCAACAACAGAATCTTACGAGTGGGCACATTTACAAATTCGGAAAGTTTCTGCATGAAATATATTTCCTGATCAGGATTATTCTTAGCTGCATGTTCCAACACCTTTCCGAACTCATCGATAAATATTACCAAAAACTTATTTTGTGAATGAAGTTTGTTATAATAATTACGAAGTTCATCTATAATGCTATCGGTAGTACCTTCTACATTTAACTTTCTACTTAATAGCAAAGATAATTCTTTGTAATCACCCACAATTTTCAGAGTCTCGAATTTTTTAGAACCTAAGACATCTGGATTGAAAAGATGATTCTGTTTAGAGACCTTTTTCAAATCCTCTTCTAACGCAAGCAGGAAACTTGACTTTCCTGTACCATAAGCTCCTATAATAGTATATGAATGAATACCAGACTGATACCCACTAATAATACTTTGAACAACTTTCTGCGCATTAGGGGTTGCTATATATTTTGCTCCTTTTGTGAATCCTTCTTCTATATTAGCTGATAAACTAAATGTTGCCATGAGAATAGTATTTATCAAGTACGACTTTTGCTTTCAGTTCTTTTGTAAACTGAATCTGACGAATGCCTGCTATATCACTATAATTGATATAGTCTTGGAATTTCTCCACAAGAACTTGTATAGTATTAATTATTTCATCATTGTTCATGCAGAATATTAAGCCTATATCTTGTAATGTATCATAAGGAACCGACATTTCTTCCCCTTTCATTTTTATTATAGCATACATGAAAATCTCAGGGGTCACATTACGCTTTCCTTCAATATTAAATTCATATGTCTTACCATCCTCATTCAAAACAAGAAGATTGAGATCCATTAAAAGAGAAGAATAATCTTCAAAAGAATGTGCACGTACAGGGGTCACATAACTCTGCAATAGAACGCCAATATCTTTTTTCGTTGTATTTTCGTTGTATGCCTTAACTCGTCCTACTTCTATCATTCGTCTTTTAACATAATGAAGGACTTGAGAACGATCAAATTGTTTCCTTTCTTTCTGTATATTTAGAAAAAGCCAATTATATAATGTAGCCTCTCCTGAACTTACTAACAAATAATGTAAAAGCCATAATGTGCCTAAATCCTCAATATATGGGTCCACACCATTTACATCATCAAAAATATAATCAGCAATATCTGTTAATTCATCATCGATTGTTATTCCAAAAACACGCATCCAAAATTTAATGGAAGCAACCATATTTTTACCAACTCCTAATTGCACAACCGAATCAGGACTATTAAATTTATAATTGTTATTAATAAAATCGTATCCCTTTTTCAACCACAGAGATTTACACGGGAATGACTCATGCCCGGAAAACACGTATTTAATATTCATAGTCAAATATGCACAAAGCTAAAAGCCCCATTACTTGAGTACAATTATACAATCCGAGCACATACTTGAATTTCTAAGGTTAGTTATAGCATTAGCATATAATCTACCAAGATTTTTCATTGTGTTCGTTTTTTAGTTATCACATATAGCGGGCGAGAATATGCAAAGCTAAAAAACGAAAAAGGTTTGATTAACACACAAAGGAAGCGTGAACAATTGTTTGTTCACGGTTCTAAGGTGTTTGGTCAAACCTACTCAAAATGAACAAAACAACGTCCACGCTATAACGGACGTCTGCTTTTATCATTTGAGTGTTCTTTCTGCGACCAAACTTCTAGAACTCGAATAATAGCAACGCTACATCTTTAACCCACAAAAATACATCGCAAATACATAGTACATGCAACACTTTGCAAAAGTACAAAGAATAAATAATAAAAGCAAATAAAAAGAGAAGAAATAAGGAAAATAAATATATAACATAAAAAATTCCTATAAAAGAAGATGGAATCTTCATAAAGTTAAGGAAAAGACACTATTATACTTTTTTAATATAACGAACCTTTCATTGTTTAATTTTCAACCACAAAAAGATGCGCATAATTCAAGAATTCAGAATTAAGAACTAGTTGATTATGAATATAAAAATTATAAGCAAAGTACAATCAATTGATTATCAACAAGTTATATTTTTCGCATCTTATTTTACCTCAATATATACTGGAAATATCGACTTATTCAGTTAACTACATCAGGCTACATACCTATTCACGTAAACTTACACAGTTAACTGCGTAAGCTGATGAAGTTAACTGCATTCGGAAAAACAACCTTTTTGGGGGCGTTTCCCTTGCTTTTCGAGACATCAGGCTTCCCATACGAAGCTAGATGGAATAAAAATTTGTCAATTTTCCTTTTAACAGTTCCATGGAAAAGTTTAAATAGTGTAAAATACGTTTCATGGATATGCCCTCACCAAAGATTGCTATTAGAATCTCTAATATCTGTTATCGAAACATCCACGAACCAACACTTCGGAGAATAAAAAAGAATACGTAACTTTGCCTCCGCAATTAGGAATTAGAATATTACAGACATGAATTTATTTTATAACCTCTTTAATGGTTTCCCAGAATTTTGGGGAGGCGGTGTAACCCACTCGGTACTTATCGTATCACTGGTAATGGCCATAGGTCTTACATTGGGCAAAATTAAAGTAAAACATGTATCGTTAGGATTGGCATGGGTGCTGCTCGTGGGTATCATCTTCGGCCATTTCTGCCTAACACTAGAACCTAACCTACTCCACTTTATCAAAGAGTTGGGACTTATCATCTTCGTCTTTGCTATCGGCTTAGAGGTAGGACCAGGTTTCTTTTCTTCATTCCGACGTGGCGGTTTGGCACTAAACAGTTTGATGGTGTTAGTGCTATTTTCTAGTATCGCTATCACACTGATCATTCACTATATATCAGGCATACCAATGACAACAATGGCGGGTATCTTCTCCGGTGCCGTAACCAATACACCGGCTTTGGGTGCCGCTCAACAGGCTACAACGGATGTATTTGGATATGATGCTCCAAAGATTGCTATGGGATATGCCGTAACCTATCCGATGGGTGTGATTGGTGTAATTTTGGCCTTCTTAATTTTGAGATATACGCTGCGCATCAAACTAAATAAGGAAGAGCATGCTGCATTGCGCGGTTTGGGAAGCACAGAGCGACTGACCGTAAGAAATATCACGATCGAGGTTAGCAACAACATGATAGATGGCAAGATGCTGGGTGACATTCGTCAGTTCGTGAAGCGCGAATTCGTAATTACACGTATTGTCTTTGATGGTGAAGAGGACGAATGCCATATCGTTTCCGGCAAGACAATTCTACATCGTGGCGACAAACTACTCGTTGTGGTAACACCAAAGGATGAAGATGCTGTAAAGGCACTCTTCGGTCACTCCATAGACTACGACTGGGCTAAATTCGACAGTCAGATGAAAACACGTCGCATGATTGTGTCAGAAAGAAAACTGAACGGCAAGACTATCGCTGATTTAAATATCCGTACAAGATTCAATGCTAACATCACGCGAATCACTCGCAATGGTGTTGACCATGTGGCTACACCACAGTTTGTACTACAAACGGCCGATATACTAACCGTGATAGGTAGCGAAAATGCATTGACTCACACCGAAAGTGAGGTGACAACACGCAACCATCACGCATCTTATTCTGATCTCGTTCCAATCTTCATAGGTATTTCCCTGGGCTGTATTCTTGCCCATATTCCATTCATAATCCCAGGACTACCACAGCCTGTAAAATTCGGACTTGCTGGTGGACCGATGATTATTGCAATATTAATGGGATATTTTGGTACAAAGAATCACTGGCTCAACACAGCCACGTTTAGTTCGGGAAATATGTTGCGCGAAATCGGCATCACAATGTTTCTGGCATGTGTCGGACTACAGGCTGGTAAAGACTTCGTTGCAACAGTGATCACAAGCGAAGGATTGCAGTGGGCTGGTTATGGCCTGATGATCACCATGATCCCAATCCTAATTGGTGGCATCGTTGGCCGCTACGTGATGCACCTCAACTTCTTCACATTGATGGGTGTGCTATCAGGTGGCAATACCAACCCTCCTGCTCTCGCTTACGCTAATGAGTTCACCTCGACGGATGCGCCTTCTATCGGCTACACAATGGTTTATCCACTAGCCATGATCTTGCGCATCATCATTATCCAGGTGCTCATCATGGCAATAGCCTAAAACGTTTAGAAATCGAGGTTATATTTTTTTATAGCAGTAGATTCTCTTAAGATTCGGCAGAACTCCTCTGCCGAATTTTTTGTATATACGCCTTTCAGTCTATGAATACAACCTTCCATCAGATTGTGATCGATGTCAAGGGGCACTGAGGCCAAACCTTCTACATCAAAGATGGCTGTATCTGAGAGTATCGAGACATATTGACTCTGCTTAAGAACATTGAGCAGAATGCTAACGTCATTGAGTTCCATCCGCACATTGAGCTGTTGCTCCTCCTCACCCGCTATAGCCGCATCAAGCATTTCACGAGGTTGCATACCACGGGCTGGCATGGCGACATCGAATTTTTGCAAGTCACCAAGGGTAACTTTGTCAAGTTGCATCAAAGGATGATCGGTACGTGCTATCACCGAAAGTGGCTCATGAAAGAGAACTTCACTCTGAATCTTAGGATAATTCTC
>Ga0256405_10006966_pt1 | contig 17519 bp, 15 predicted proteins | sample RumenRJG_02DNA_FD_189096 | JGI IMG/M metagenome (GOLD analysis project Ga0256405, IMG submission 189096) | Bovine rumen microbial communities from Lethbridge, Alberta, Canada - RJG_02 | ecosystem: Host-associated > Mammals > Digestive system > Stomach > Rumen | place: Canada: Alberta...
GGGAGTGGGGGAGTGGGGGAGTGGGGGAGTGGAGGAGTGGGAAAGATGGCGGCAAACCGTTGTGACGACCTGACCCCAGCATTTCGCGCCGTGCAGAACTACAGGGCGGCGCAGCTCCAAGGCAAGCGCAAGCTGGGCCTCGAAGACCTCGCGCATGCGCGGTGAAATGTCGCGGCTTTTCAGACGATCAAGCCCAATCTCGCCAACGCCAGCGTTTGGGTGGTCGAGAAGTTGAGCGCGAAGTGTAGCGAGAAATGGAACATCCGAGACTGATGCTCGCCTTGTCTCGGTTGTCCCGCCTGTCCCGGTTGTCCCGTCATCGAGCGTTTCCCAAGGATGGACGCCAAAGAAGTCGCGCCCAATAAGCAACTCGCGCACAGACGAGTCACCGCAGGAGACATGGCAATGTGCGTCGGTCATTTCGCGCCCTTGCGGCGCTTGCCTCTCTTGGCGCTCTTGCCGATGGAGGAACTCTTGCCGACGTTTGGAATCGCCGTGACGATTGCCTCGGTCGCCTCGAGGTCGCTGCGGCCGCGATAGATCATGTGGCCCGTGTCATCGACTACATAGACAATCGGATAGCGGCCTCCAGCGCTGGGCTCCTGCGTGCGCCCCGCGCCCTCGTAGACAGGGAAGGTCACCTTCGCCTTCTTTATGAGATTCTCGGTCTTCGCGGATTTCCCGCCGCGATGCGAACCAAGGACGACGAGCGGCTTCGACTTGTACGCCGACCACAAGTTCTCGATGCGCGGCAAAAGCGCCACGCTGTCCTCGCTCGATTCGCTGAACACGTAGACCATGACGATCTTCCCGTCGAACGAACTCTCGGCAAGCTTCTTCCCGCAGTACCAGTTCTCGGGCTCAAGCCCCTTCCACCGCTTGGAGAGGTCGACGACCGGCTTTGGCGGCTTGGCGCTCTTTTCCGGCTCTTCAGGCTTTGCCTCCTCTTCGGGCTCATCCTCGGGCTCCGCGGCCGGGGGCTCCTCCGCAGCGTCCTCCTCGGACTCCTCGGGACGGAAGCGATGCCACTGCTCGACCCAGAAGTCCTTCGTCACGTTGTACCACTCGACAGTGGCGTCGCGCCCGATCACGGCATATTCGCCGGCCTTTGTGTCAGGCCAGAACTTGGCGACAACAAACTCCGCGGCGACCAAAAGGCCGACGAGTACGACAAGAACGAGAAACGCCTTTTTCATAGCCCCCCTATGTATTAGGCCCGAAGAATGCCAAGTTCGTATGCCCGCGAGACGGCGCTCGTCGCGTTAGGACAGCCGAGCTTCGTCATAATGCCTTTCAAGTGCGTCTTCACAGACTCTGCGCCTATTCCAAGCGAAGCGGCAATCGCGTCACGCTGCTTTCCGCTTGCGACTTCCTTGAGAACGTCGAGTTCTCGGGCAGTAAGCGTCGACGGCGCGGCTTGAAATTCTTCGCATACAAAATCCGGCCCATCGGCGGCGATTGCGCGTATTGCGGCAACGAGACGGTCCTGGTCTACGTTCTTTGGGAGATACCCTTTCGCGCCCTCTTCCCTCGCCCTCGACTCCTCCTCCTTGAGCGGCATGCCCGCCATAAGAAGCACTCGGATGTCTGGATGAAGCTCTCGGAGCTTGGCAAGGACGCCGAAGCCGTCTATGCCTGGCATCCTGATGTCGCTAAGGACCACGTCCGGCTTCGAAAGCCCCGCGATGGCGACCGCCTCCTCGCCAGTCGCCGCAAGGGCGCTCACGCTGAAGTCGCGCTCGCTTTCGAGCATCGCGGCCAAGCCCTCCCTGACCATCGGGTGGTCGTCGACTATCATTATCGAAATCATCACGTCAGTCTTTGCGCTTTTCGTAGCGTGCACCGTTGAAAAAGACGTCCTCGCCAGTACACAGCCATTCAGTCAAATCTTCAAGCTCGTTCTTGCCAAGCGCAACCGACCAGCCCTTGGCAGAAGGCGAAGCGGGGATGGAAAGCTTCTCTACGTGCCCATCGGCGAACACCATGTGGGCAAATATCCCACGCTTGCCATTGGGGTGGTTGAAGCCTATTACTTCGTCCTGGCTGTACTGCAACGTACAGTCGTTCTTGATGCCAGGGCCAGGATCGGTGCTGACTTTGACCTTGTCGTTGTCAAGAAACTGCAACTCGGAAAACATAAGAACGCGATCAGGACGAGAGAGGTGCCCATATTGAGCGTGCGGATCATGTAGCATAGGCTTCGAGCCCTGTGATTTGTCGCATCCAAAGCGTTCGTTCATAACGTAGCTCCAAAGCGGATTCTGCTTACGCATAAGTCGTCTATGCTCTGGACACATGTAGACGTCTGCATTTTCAGACACGTACCGCCAAACGGCTCCGTTTGTGAGAGCATGCTGGCGGGCATCGAAATCCTGGTTATACGAAGATGTCAACCAGCTGCCGTTTGCCGCATGAGAAGAGCTCTTGCCCTGGTACGCGCCACGCGAGTTCCAGCTGATCCAGCCACGCGACTCCGTAAACTGATGCTTTACCTCGCTGGCGTTGGAACCGCTCCTATCAAGGGAACGCGTCTCAACCGATCCAGCGAGCGGATAGTGCGAACTTGCCATCGCGTAAGAATTGCAGGCATTCGCCAGGTTCTTGAGATTCGTCAGGCAGCGCGCAGCACGCGCGGCATCGGTTCCGCGGGACATTGTCGCGACAAGCGTGCCCACTAGGACAACGATTATGCCTACGACTACAATGAGCTCGATGAGTGTAAATGCCTTTTTCATATTGTTGTCAGTCGAGTGGACGATAAAATAGGATTCGTGTACGGTGAGGATATCCTGTGGTAGCCGCGGCGGGCGTTGCAGGGTCGCGCCATACGAGCGCAACCGCACGGGCACCGAGCTGCGGCGGAAGCTGGTCGGCGGTTCCACCGCCAAGCATAAGCGGCTCGGCGCGAACGAATATAAGGAACAGCTGCTGCCTTGCGGCAAAGCAGTCGCGCCAGAAGCCATAGAGGAACTTCCTGTCGACGTCCCACAGGTCATCGGTGCCATCATCCATCGGCACGTCGGGAAACACATTGCCGTCACTGCACAAGTCATACCAGTCAATGTTGTTCCATGCGTCTTTCCATACAGAATTCTGGCGCACAAGATCCATGAACTTCCCGGCGACTTTCCTGAGATCCCCCCATGCAAACGCACCGCCGGTGGAATATTCATTCCAGGCATATTTCTTGTTGAAGTCCGCGACAGACATCGTTGCGTAGTCTATTGCCCCTTCCATTGCGTTCGTTGACGAGCGTCGCCAGTCTACCGGCGTGTTGGCAAACGCCGCCATCAGAACGTTCGTGGAGTCGGAATATGGATTGACCTTCATCCCCGTCCCCTCGCTCGTAAATGGCAAATTCTCAAACGCCGCCCTGTTGTCACCAATGGGGTCGTATGTTAGCCACATAAACTTTTCGTTGAGCGTGCCACTCGCGCTGGAAGCATATTCATTGCCATTCCAGCCGTTCTGCGGAACATTGTAGTTGCCGGAGTTGCCGTAGTTTCCAACTGTAACAAGATCAGTAAACCGAGGCAGAAACGCAAGCTCGTAGATGGACTGGAGATACCCAGCGTCACTCGTTGCCATAAAGATGTCTCCGTCACGAGTAGCATCGCCTGCAAGGTTTGTCTTAAGCCACTGCTCCTTTGTTATGTTTCCTGACATATCTGCATACCAATTCTCCGGTGCATGATTGTGGCGAGGGTCTGGCACCATGATCGCCGCAGGGGAGATCGCCATATCCTTAGGCGCGCTCTCCAAGCTCTTCAAGCCCCCAATGCCGAAATCAAAGTCGATGCCCGTCTTGAACTTGAGGAGCGGCCACTGCGAGCCGTCCAGCGCCTGCGAACCCCTAAGCAGCAAACCAAGCGTCGGATCGTTTACAGAATTCTGTATAACATCGTCGGCAATGCTCGCCGGAACCATGTCAACCACCTTTCCGTCGGCATCCTTTATGCGCAACCACACTGCAACATTTAGATAGACTTTCTTGCTCCAGTTCGGATTTGCGGCAAGCTTCGCCGCAAGGCCATCGTCGGTGAAGTCCGCATCGGCAGAGCCGATGCTGCCCGCATTGCCGCTCAGCGCCGGAAGAGCGGTATGCGCCTTGAGCGTAGCGCCACATCCCGCAGGGTCGTCTTGCACCGCCTCAAACGTTGGCTCCCAGGTGATGTTGCCATTGGGACTCATCTTGCTCGTCTGAGTCCACTGATACGTGACCTTGAGAAGTTCGTTGCCTGGGTTCGCAAGATCAGTGGCAAGCCTGACACCTGCGCGAAGATCAAGATCGCCCTCCCATACTGCGTCCTCCTCGTCAGCCACCTTGTCGGGGAAATTCGGGCGTCCGCCGTCGAGCTTGACGGTAATCACGCCCGTGCCCACGTCGATGCCGGTGTCAGGAAGCGTGGCGGCCTTCATATGGAGCGCATCTGAATCGTTATTGGTCCTGAATGGAGCCGCCGCCTCCGAAGTGAAAAACAATGCAAGCTTGCCATCAAGCGTCCAGTTTGAATTGTCGGATTCGTCCTTGTGGAGAAATGGATATGCAACGAGCGCGTGGATGCGCCCGCCCTGAAAAGCCCGGGCAATGCCTTCTGGCTTGATTGACCAGCGGACAATCTGCTCGACATTGCGCTGCGTGACTTGGGCGCCCGGAAGCTGAGAGCCGTCACGTCCTGTCAGCGGCCCATCTTTTCGATCGACGCTGAGCGACAGAGGCTGCGCGAACTTCGGCTCCACCCCGCAGATCATCGGCACACGCTCGGTCGTAGGCACGGCAAGAGACATGGGAATACGGTCGGCGTCGAGATAGTCGGCGAGGGCGGTCATCCCGAGACCGCAAAGCCGGTCATACCATGTCTTGGATTCCGTGCTTGGCGCAACTTGCGTCTTATATAGAGAAGTAGTGCGCGAGAGCGTAAGCGGACCGCCCTTTTGGAGATCGGTCATCCTGAATGGCTGGTAGCGACCATCGGCGAGGTCGTATGTCGCAATCGCGGCATTGCCGTTCCTTCTGGCCTCCTTGGGGAACCAGCCGTCAGTAACAAACGTCATCGCGGCGTATGCCTCGCTCTGCGCAGTTCCATCACCTGGGTAAAACGCACCTGTTCCAGCTTTCAGGTATTCGACGAATGGACTCTTGATCCGGCCTATGGAACCATGGTCGCCAAGCGCGAGGTTGAAGTCGGCAAGCGAAATAAGCGGCATCTTGGAATTGGAGTCGAAACGTATTTCGAGGGATTCGTCGTCGATGTCGCGGAACTGCTCCATGAACTTGTCCCATGCGTCGGCACCTGACGGAGCGCTCCTGTGGTTCGCGTCCTCAAAAAGATGCGCGATGGTGATGCGGCGATTCGCGGCCGAGGAGCGCGGATAGTCGGCAACGAGACGGTTCACGTCGAAGTAGTCGGAGACGTCGATTGCACAATATGCGTATCGACCGGTGTCGTAGCCAAACGACTTCCACACCGCAGTCGGGGTCTTGCGAGACCAGTAGCGCGCCTCATTGACAAGTGGCGGAGGGATGTAGGCGAGACCCTCGAACGTCAGCGTCGGCGCAGTCTGGGAGACGTCCTGCTCGTCACCTCCCCTAAAGAAGACGCGATCGCGCCAAGTGTTCGCGGACGTTCCTCCTATGCCGGGATGCGCGCCGTTCGCGATGGCGCGGTCAATCTCGTCTATGACATGGGCAAGGGCGCCCTTCGCAAGTTCACGCGCGGCCACGGAACGTCGCAGGTAGCTCGAGGGGAGTCGCGAACGGCGCATGTATGCGGAGAACGCGACGGCGGACACTACGAGGAACGAAAGGACGCCAAGCACTATAAGGAGAGCAGAGCCGTTTCTTTTCATCTGCGTTCCTCCTCTGAAAGCCTGTATAGATTTGGAAGGAAATAGCATGTTCCGAGGTCAAGGTTCTCGGGCCTGTCTATCTTCCCTTCCTTGATGCGCAGGAGATACGGCCTGTTCCACGGGTCGCGCATCTTCCCGCCTGCGGAAAGTGCTGCCAGGAGAAGAGAGGGGATGTTCCCAGAGGTCGCGCTCTCGCCTTGGCCAAGCAGGAATGAAAGCGAGGATGAGTCGGCTTCAACGTCACTCATCTCCATAAGCTCGTGCTTGCCGCTGCGGGAATAGTTCTCCCACGCGAGAATCGCCTGGGATATAACCTTGACCTCGCTCCTCGCCTTCTCGATGCGAGCGCGCTCGCGCGTCTTGCCGACTGCCACGCCGACGGATGCCATGAACACCGCGATCATGGCGATCACGACAATTAGCTCGACAAGCGTAAAACCTCTCTTATTCGAAGTCATCGGGATTGCTCCAAATGTCGTCGTAGTCGTTGAGAACGCCGTTGGGACCGCGGCTCTTGACGTTCACGATCCAGTTCCTGCCAGACTGTGACTCGCTCTGCTTGACATCCACCGGCCCGAAAGAGTCCTTTGGCTTGAGATTGTCCTGCGTTAGCCCGCCTTGGCCCTTGAGATACTGCACCTTTGACCGTTCTTCGACGTCTGAGTTGTCCGCAGAGTCAACGGCACGCTTCCTAAGCTGCGGCCGCGAGCCGGAACCATCCTCTTTCCAGATCGACAACGTGCGATGAAGCTCGTTGTTCCAGATGTAGATGCTGTCCGCCTCGTCGCGAACGGCAGCGACATTGTCGCGCACCTCGTCCATATCGAGAAGCCCTGCAACACCGGTGCGCCAGGCGATTGACGACTGATTGAAGACCATGGTAAGCACCGTCACGAGCATTCCGAGAAGAAGCGCCGCGACTAGAAGCTCGAGTATGGTGAACCCGCGTCTCATTCGCCGCCCCCTTCCCCGTCGATGATCCCCTGGAATCTCGCCTCGGTGTAGTAGAGCGGCGCGGCAAAGAGGAGATTAGACTTGTCAACCGCCCTGAACGAAATGCGGACTATCGCGCTGTCCTCGTCGTGCATCACGACGAGCGCCGCCTTTAGGTTGCCTGCCTTCTGCCTGGGCACCTGGAACCCCGACGGGAAGCCCTCGCCGATGTTGAGGGCGCTTATGGTGCGCGTATATGCCGATTGCGCAAGGCTTTCTGGATCGGACACCACCTTGCCGGTCGAACGGTTTTCAAGATAGTGGCCCCAACCGTATTCGCCGGGAGAGCTGGGAAGCTTCCTGAATGCCGACCATTTGACGTTCGTGGCGGTGAGCGCCGTCACAAGCGGACCCATTACGGCGTCGGCGTAGGCGGCCGAAGCGACATCTTCGCGGCTCTGGCGCTCCTCACGAAAACCGAAGGCGTAAAGCGAGATTATGCCCAAGATGCCTACCGCCATGACCATTATGGCGAGGTTGACCTCGATGAGAGTAAAGGCCCTTTTCATCAGTGCAGACCCTCCGTGGGCTTGTCGGTTGTCGCTACCGGCTTCGCCTCGACTTCGCCAGACTTTCCAGGGCGAAGGCTGTATACCTGTATCGTAGACATGCCGGAAGCTCCCTGATCAGCGCCGTCGCCAGAGTTGAGACTTACGTCGAACCACATCGTCTTGTAGTCACCCGCCGAAGTCTTGTCCTGAGGCCGCTCGTGGTAGGAGCTGCCGAAGAGATAGCCATGGGGGAGCTGTATCTCTGCGAACTCAAGTCCGTAAGCGTCTCCGACATGCCACTCCCCTGCGGTTCCAGCGCTTTTCAACACGTAGGCATAACACGATATGTCCTTCGCCTCGCCAGAGGAAAGGAGCTGGTCCCTGTTGTTGGACGTCACGTTCTTCGTCGTCTGGCTGACGAGAGAACGTCCGTTGCTTGTCCGTGAGTTCATTTTGTAGAGCGGTACGAGATTGTCTTTCTCGGTGGAGCCGCTATTGGCGTTCTCGCTGTCCTCGTCGTCGGCGGACACGACAAGCCGTTCCTTCTCGAGATCGCCGAACTCGTCGTAGAGCCACGAATCGAAGCAGCGGGAGACACGCCCGGCGCGACGTACTGCAACGGCCTTGCCGACGACTATGATTGGCTCGGTGTCGGTTTCCTCGCGGAGCGTCTCGTTCCAGAAGTATAGGGCGACAGGCTGTCGATCTATCTGAGCGCGGCGATACGCGGCGCGGATGAAATGGTTGACGTTCTCCATCACGCCGCGCTCCTCCATGCCGCGCTGCATGGCGCGATAGCTGCCAACTGTGACAGTGCCAAGTAGCCCCATGATCATCACGACCATAAGCAACTCCACAAGCGTAAATGCGCTTCGCTTCATCAACGGCAACACCCCTCATTCACATTATTCCACTCATCATCATGCGTCTTCACTTTCATCTGATCAGTGGGTTTTGAGTAGATCACCTTGAAGTGGCGAAAGTAGCCATGATCTGACTCTGGATAGCCGAAGTGCATCTGGGATGTTGTCATCTTCTGGCCGTGGGCGTCCTTTTTCGTGCCCCTAATCGCTGTCATAAAGTCAAGGCCACGGTCACGAGACCTTTTGTTCCCCTGATAGCGTGACACGAAAAGCCCAGAGATATCCAGGCAGGGATTGCCGTTCTTGTATTCCCTCAGGATGTCGCGCATCATATCATCGACGTCGCCGGGGTCGAGCACGTACAGGTCGTCGTCGGAACGATCCTGCCGGCCTTCACTGTTGGTCTTGTCGCCTGTGATCTTAGACTCTATGCCGCCAGGCCATTTGCCCTTCTGCGCATAGTATGTCTCGAACGCAGCCTGGACTATTGCGCAGCAGGCGCTGGCCTTCTTCGAGCGCGCCTGCCTTATCGCACCCGCAGCCGCCGTCGTCACGATCCCGAGAAGTATCCCCAGGATCGCGACTACCATCACGAGTTCGATGATGGTGAAGCCGCGCCTCACTTCTGCACCTCCCTTGTCTGCCCGATGGTCCAGCTGTAGATGTCATCCGTCTTCAAACCTGCCGCGTAGGCCTCGATCTTGCCGTCCTTGCCACAGCACCAGACGGCAGCCGTCGCGCGAATGCTGACGGACTCGCCGCCAATTGGCGCCCCCTCGATCACGCCGTCGCCGTCAAGGTCGAGCGCATAGTGGAGGATGTGATCCTGGATCGTGCCTCCACCTGGCACCTTGGTAGACAACGTAGTGGACGAGCCGTGTTGCTTGATGACTTTGAACGCCCATGGAGTGACGATGCCAAATCGATCGTAACCGGACAGCTTCGTCCCCGTACTATTCTGGGTAAGCGTCATGTACTTGCCCTTGGCTAACGGAAGCGCCGCATTTTCGTCAAGGAGGTTGTTGCCGTTGTGCCCCTTGATGAGCGCCCTCGGCCACGCCCCCTCTTTCTGGAATAAGGCGGCAAGCGCCGTTGCCGTGTTTGAGACGAGCTCTTGGCAACGCGCCTTGTCAGCAGACTTGAGGAAGGTCGAGACGGACGCAATCATAACGCCCATAAGCGTCGCGATTATTCCAATCACGACAAGTATTTCAACAAGTGTAAATCCGCGTCTTTTCATGGTTAGTTGCTCATGTGCGTGATGTCGTCCTTTGTCCACTTCGCGGCTATGTCGAGCTCCTGCCCAGACAACTCGTCGCGAGCGATCCACGGCGGGAACGTCTTGCCGTCGGGACCTGAACTCCAAAACGTGTAGCTTTGGTGCGGGGAACGGGAGTAATAGTAGAATTCATTACCCCACCCGTCATTCACCGTAACCTCGTCGAGAAGGTACTGATCCCTGTATGAGCCGTCGCCGTCGGGCGTAAAGCACGCCGAGCGAACCGCGGGGGCAAGTGCCTCAATTTCCATACTGTCGAAAATGCCAACGTCGCCACCATAAGAGCTCTTGATGTGCACGCCAAACAGATTTAGGTCGCTGTCGCACCGGCAGATGCCCTCGAGATTCGGCATCCAACGCGCACAGGCCGCCTGCGACGGCATCAGCAGCAGCTTCACGACGTTTTCGTTCTTAAGGCCGTTGCGATGATCCTTGGCCCACTCGTAGACTTCCGTCCACTCTATCGTCCTTCCGGTGAAAGGATCGCACGACTTGTCGTTGTTCTTTGTCCACTGGGCGTAGCCGTCCGACTCGAAATACTTAGAGCTGCCGCCCATCATGACCAGGTAGCGCGGCAGAAGATAGCTCATCATGCCGTACTGGAAGAGCTTTAGCTCGCTCCACAGAACCTCGCCCTTCTTGGAGGAAAGCCGCCCCTCAATGGCACTGTCTCCAGCGGATGCAAAGCCCGCAGCGGCCCACTCCTGCATGTCCTGGTCCTTGAACACCTCTTCGTATTCGCCCGACGATGCCGCAGACGCGATAAGATCGCTGAGCTCGCGAATGTAGCCTGACATTCCTTCGGAAAATGGGAACCTGCAGCCGACCGGTTGCGAGCGGCATATCTCCCTGACCCATCGCCACGCCTCCGACTCGTTCCCCCAGTTGATAGATTCCTCCTGCCCCTTGAAGCTGCGGTTTCCCTGGAGCTTCACGGGGGGATAGCATCCGAACGCGGCGTGGAATCCCGAAAGGCAGTTTTCGATGCGCTGCATCCGCGTGATGGTAATTGTTCGCGCCTCCGTATCGGTCACCATGTTCGCAATGCGGAAGGTAATCGCCATCAGCGTCACGAGGACGGCAATGACGATCATGAGCTCGATGAGTGTGAAGCCTCGCTTCATCAGGCGCCACCTCCCGAGACGGACTGGATGATCTTGATCATTGGCAGGAACATCGCGACGACGATCGTGCCGACAACGACGGCGAGAACGATAATGAGGGCCGGTTCGATCGCGGCCGTCATGCCGGCAACCGCGTTGTCGACTTCGTCGTCGTAGGTATTCGCGATTCGCGTAAGCATCTCGGCAAGCGCGCCCGTCTCCTCGCCGACCTCGACCATCGAAACGACCATCGGCGGGAAGACCCAGCACTGAGCAAGCGGCGTGGTCATGCCTTCGCCCTCCTTGACGGCGTCGTGGACGCTCTGCAATGCGTTGGAGACGATTCTGTTGCCGGTCGTGTCGCGGACGATCATCAGCGACTGGAGGATCGGGACGCCGGAGGAAAGGAGTGTGCCGAGCGTGCGCGTCACGCGCGAGACGGCGGTACGCTGGATTAGCGTTCCCGTAACCGGCATTCTCAGCGACAGCCAGTCGAACGCCGTCGCGCCCTTCTCGGTCTTGCCGATGATCTTCTTGAGGACAATCAGCACGACGACACCGACGCCGATAACAAGGTAGTTGTGCTGCACCCAGTCAGACGCGTCGATGACGAACTGCGTGATCGCCGGGAGTTCTGCGCCGCCAAGCATGTCGGCGAACACCTGCTTGAACTTCGGGATGACGGTGACGAGGAGGAACGCGGTGATGCCGACTGCGGCGACAAGGACGACGATCGGGTAGATCATCGCACCCTTCACCTTGTTCTTGATCTTCTCGCTCTTTTCGGCAAACTCGGCGAGACGGCCGAGAACGACTTCAAGCACGCCGCCCGCTTCGCCGGCCTTCACCATGTTGACGTAAAGGTTGTCGAAGATCTTCGGATACGCCGTCAGCGACTCGGAGAACGTACCGCCGGCCGCGATGTTCTCGCCGATGCCATCGAGGGCCTCCTTCATCTGAGCGTCCTTCATCTGGCGCTTCAGGACCTCAATGCCGCGCATAAGAGGAAGGCCGGCGTTCACAAGCGTTGCAAGCTGGCGCGTAAACTGCGTGAGGACCTTGGTCTTGATCCTGCCGCGCATCCAGCTCGGCAACTTGATATTGATGCTCGCGTTAAGGCCGCCGCCCTTCTTTGCCGCTGGAGCTGGGGCTGGGCCACCCCTTTTGGGAGAAGCTTTCTTGGGAGCCGCGGCAGGCGTAGACGCCGCGCGCTTCACCTCGCCGAGCGCCGTCGGGAAAAGCCCCTGCGCGCGAACCGCCGCAATAGCGGAGTTGCGGTCGCCGGCTTCGATCTGTCCGCGCGTCTCGTTGCCCGACGCATCCTTAGCAATATACTGAAATGTCGCCATGTTAGGGATTGACCTTCCTCAAGTTTGGGTCAATTATAGCATTTATAGCATATTATGGCAAACGCCAAATCACTTCCCGACGCAGAAACGAGAAAAGAGGGCGTCAAGCATGTCGGCCGAGTAGGTCGCACCGACGGCCTCGCCCAGCCGTTCGGCCGCTGCTCGGACGCAGTTGGCGAGAAGAACTAGGTCGGAAAGTGGGGGAGTGGAGAAGTGGGGGAGTGGGGGAGTGGGGGAGAGGAGCGACCGCGCTTCAATCAGGGCCGACGCGCCGCAGCCGAGCCCGCCTTCCGCCTCGCCTGGTTCGGCGGCCCTGCGCTCGAGTTCCGCGGCAATTGCGCCGCGGAGCGCATCAAGTCCCTCGCCTGTCTTGGCGCTAACAGAAACACCGATGGTTGTTGTTCCCGCTAACGCTCCACCGCTTCGCGCCACCAAACCACCACTATCGGGATTCGCGTGAACAGCGGTTGTCGAGTGTGAAACTGCGGAGTGGTAACGAGAGCCATAATCTTCGGAGTTTACTATCAGATCGCATTTGGAAAGGACTTCGATGACGGCGACTGTCCTGCATGTCCCGCTCGTCCCACACGTCCCACACGTCCCACCTGTCGGATCGCCGTCTGCGGGAGTCAGGTTTAGCACAATGTCGGCCTTTTCCATAAGGTCGCGCGCACGCGTGACGCCTTCGCCCTCGATGGCGTCGGTGGTTTCGCGAAGCCCCGCCGTGTCGACAAGACGCACTGGCCAGCCGCTAATGTCGAGCCACTCCTCTATAGAGTCGCGCGTCGTGCCAGGCGTCGCCGAGACTATCGCACGGCTTTCCCCGAGAAGAGCGTTTAGAAGTGAGCTTTTTCCTGCGTTCGGCGGACCCGCGATCACGACAAGGGCACCGTCACGAAGGATCTTCCCCTCCTTGGCGCGGCGAATCGCATCGTCGAGGCGCGAGGCGATTGAGGCGACAGAAGAGGCGAGCCCATCGAGAAAACCATCGGGCAACTCATCTTCGCTTACGTCAAGCGCGTGTTCGGCGGTCGAAGAGAGGTCGACGAGAGCGTCGTAGATTTCCCTTGTTGCCTTGCGACACTCACCGGACACGCTGCGGAGCGCAGCATCGGCCGCACGGTCTGTCTTGGCATCGACGAGATTGAGAACAGATTCCGCCTCTTCGTAGGATAGTTTGCCGTTAAGGAATGCTCGCTCGGTGAATTCGCCGCGATGCGCAAGGCGTGCGCCCGAGGCGAGGCAAGCCTCGAGAACGCGGCGAGGCGTGACGGAGCCACCGTGGCACTGGAATTCTACGACATCCTCGCCAGTGTAGGAGTTTGGGCCCTTGAAGGCAAGAACAACTGCAGTGTCGATTAGAGTCGAGTTAGAGTCACTTAGAGTCGGGGTAGAAACTCTATCTGACACTAAACCGACCCTAATAGACTCTAAACTGACCCTACGTGGTTTGGGAGTGTGGCCAGTAAGCCGCTCGGCGACTTGAAACGCCTCTAGGCCGCTGACGCGGACGACCGCGACTCCTCCGCGCCCAGGAGCCGTTGCAACAGCCGCAATCGTATCCCCGAGACTCACTTGGCGTTTCTAAAGAAGCGACGCATCTCGTCAGGCGTCTTGCACGCGGCAAGCCGTTCGTAGCCGTTGTCGGCGCGAAGCGCGCGGGAGATGTAGCTCATCAGCTTGAGATACGGCGTCTGCGCCTCGTCGTTCGCAACCGTAAGGACGATGATCTTCAACGGCGAGTTGTCTATCGTCTCGTAGTCGGGGATGCAGCCGTTGGCGGTGCCTTCGTTGTCGACGATTGCAACGGCGCCAGCGATGCCGTGGACGCTCGGGCTGCGGCCGTGGGGAACCGCAATGCCGTGGTCGAGCCCAGTCGGCATTGACTCCTCGCGCTTCAAGACCGCCTCTGCCGCCGCCGCCGCGTTCTTGACGTGGTTGGGGCAGGCCGCGGCGACTTCGGCGACCATCTTCTCGATCGCCTCCTTCTTGGACGACGCGCGGAACTTCGGCAGCATGACAAAGCCCTGCAGGTAGCGGCCGACGCCTTCGTGGCCGCGCTTCGCCGGCTCGCTCTTCGCAATCATCCTGCCAAGGTCCTCCTTGCGGATGGGCTTGGCGATTGCACGCGCGAGGTCGTTCATCTGCGAGGCGATCTCCATCCATGCCGTCATGACCATCGTCTCCTCGGCCTTCGTGCAGGTGAAGCGTATCTTCTTGCCAATGCGGCGAACCGACATGTCGATGTCGTCCATCGCAATCTCCCAGATGTGGTCAGTCTGCGAGAGGAGCGTGACGAAGAAGCCCTCCTTGCGGAACTCCTCGACGAGGCGGTGGACGACAAGCTCGGCGACGTCACGTGTCTCAAGCTCGAAGACGACTTCGCGGCCGCCGTCGGCATCTGCCTTCGGGTGGCGCACGCCCTTCGCCTTCGGGTGGAAGAGCCCGACGAGCGCAGGCGGCGCAACAACCGTCGTGACGAGCGTCATAAGGATGCCGATGCCGAACACCTCCTGGGTGAGATAGCCGTTGGAAAGGCCGATGCCGGCGATGATGAGCGCGACTTCGCCACGCGGAATCATGCCCGCGCCGACGCGCAGGGAACCGAGGATGTTGAAGCCGCAGAAGAGCGACGGAATCGCGCAGCCCACGATCTTTGCGAGGACGGCGAGCGCGGTGTAAATGCCGCCGAATATCAGGACGGGCTTCGACCAGAGCGCCGTGACGTCGACCATCATGCCCATCACGCAGAAGAAGATCGGCACGAGGAAGGTGTAGAGGTTCGCGAGGTTGTCCTGGACGAGGTGCTTGATGTCGGTGCGCGAGAGCGCAAGGCCCATCACGTATGCGCCGATGATAAGCGTGAGGCCAAGTGCCTCGAACATACCCGCGATGACGAGCGCAAGACCGAACGCAAGCGTTGCGATCGCGGCATGCGCCTTGAAAAGCTTGAGGAGCCAGGAAATCTTCTTCGCGAACACCACGCCAACGATTGTGCCGACAAGCCACACGCCGAACGCCTTGAGCGCCGTCGCTCCAATGGCTCCCCAGTCGATGCCCTGCGCCGCTGCCTCGCCGGCCGCAGCCGCCTCGCGCTGGGAGCCGATGATGCCCATGCCGATCGCGAGCACGATGATGCCGAGGACGTCGTCGATCACCGCGCCCGCCATGATCGTCACGCCCTCTTCGGAGTCCATCTTCTTCTTCTCGGAGAGGATGCGCGCCGTGATGCCGACGGAGGTCGCGGTCGACATGATGCCCATGAACATCGCTGCAGGCGAAAGCGCCGCCTGGATGACTTTGCCTTCCTTCACGAGCTCGCCGAGCTCCGCGAGGCACTGGATGCCGCCAAGGAGATCGGGGAGGTATGTCGTCGCGTAGACGGCGCAGAGGTCGCCGAGGAGGAACGAGAGCACCACGCCGCCGACGCCAACGAGAGAGCCGGCAAACGCGTACTTGAGGAACATCTTGAGGTTAGTCTCGAGACCAGAGAGGAACAGCAAGACGACAGACGCGATGGTGCAAATGCCGTAGAGCTCGGGCGTCGCGGCAAAGGGGTTGCCGCCTGCGGCGGCCTGGGCACGCAGGGCCTTGCCGTAGAAGATGCCGTACTGGAACATGCCGTCGAAGCCGGGGATCGCAAAACCGCCAAGCGCCCACGGGCCGATAAGGATGCCGGCGCCAAGTTCGCCAAGGACGCTCGGAAGCTTAAGCGCAGTCGCAATCGTCCCGCCGATTTTCGCAGCAAAGATGATTATGCCGATCTGCAGCACGAGGAAGAGCATCTTCGGAGTCATGCCGAGCTTTGCCGGCCAGTCGGCCGCCTCGGCGGGAAGCGCCTCGCCCGCGAACGCGGCCGCCACCGCAAAGATGAATGCCAGCAAAAAGAGAGTCTTTCCGTGTTTCATATCTGTGTCCGAAGGTTCAGTGTTTCTATGTCACTATCCACTAACTCTTGAAATGCTTGACGAGAGGCGTCCAGCCCTTGGCCTCTTCGGGAGTCATCTGGGCGAAGGCCATTACGATGAGCCGGTCGCCTATCTTGCCCTTGTGCGCCGCCGCACCATTGAGGCAGCAGACATGACTGCCGCGCTTTCCGGCAATTGCGTAGGTTTCAAAGCGGTTGCCGTTCTCGACGTCGGCGACAAGAATCTTCTGGTAGGGGACGAGCCCGACCGCTTCCATATCGTCGGGGTCGAGCGTAAGCGAGCCCTCGTAATCGAGGCACGCCTCGGTTACGCGTATCCTATGCAACTTCGCTTTTAAAATCTCAAGCAACATCTATCACTGACCCCTGACTACTGACTCCTATGCACTGACCCCTGACCCCTGACTACTAACTCCTATCTCCAACTCCAACTCTGAACTCCAACTACTGACTCCTATGTACTGACTCCTGACCCCTAACACTCCTATCTCCAACTCCAACTCTGAACTCCAACTACTGACCCCTAACTCCTCTCCTCAACCATCTTCTTAGTCACGACGACTTTCTTCATCTTCGCGTTGCCAGGAGCTTCGTACATAACGTCGGTCATGAGACGCTCCATCTCTGCGCGTAGTCCGCGCGCGCCAGTCTTGCGCTCAAGCGCAGTTTTTGCGAGCGACTTAAGGGCATCGGGTTCGAACGAGAGCGCGACGCCATCCATCGAAAGGAGCTTCTGGTACTGCTTTACGAGCGAATTCTTCGGCTCGGTCAAGACGCGAACGAGATCGTCCTCGGAAAGCTCCTTCATCGTGGTGATGACGGGAAGGCGGCCGGTAAACTCGGGGATTAGCCCGAACTTGACGAGGTCCTCGGGACGGACATCGCCGTTCCCCGTTCCCCGTTCCCCGTTCCCCGGCTTCTGCTCTGCCGCGCCAAATCCTATCGCACGCTTGCCTGTGCGCTCGCCGACTATCTTGTCGAGTCCGACGAAAGCGCCGCCGCAGATGAAGAGGATGTTGGAGGTATCGACCTCGATGTACTCTTGGTCGGGGTGCTTGCGGCCCCCCTTCGGAGGAATACGGCAAATCGTGCCCTCGAGGATCTTGAGAAGCGCCTGCTGAACGCCTTCGCCCGAGACGTCGCGCGTGATCGAAACGTTATCGGTCTTCGACGCGATCTTGTCTATTTCGTCGACGTAGATTATGCCGCGCTTTGCAAGCTCGACGTTGCCGTCGGCATTCTGGAGAAGGTAGCGGACAAGGTTCTCGACGTCTTCGCCAACGTAGCCCGCCTGCGTGAGCACCGTCGCGTCGCCAATGGCGAACGGAACGCCGAGCATCTTCGCAAGCGTCCGCGCGAGAAGCGTCTTGCCAGTTCCCGTCGGCCCGATAAGGAGGATGTTCGACTTCTCTATCTCAACATCAGTAAACTTTTCCGCGGGCTGGGGTGCGGGGGTGCCAGAACCCCCGTCCGTTCCATTGCCCTTCTCGGCGGCCTCAAGGCGGCGATAGTGGTTGTGAACGGCGACGGCGAGTACTTTCTTGACCTCGTCGTGGCCAATTACGTACTGGTCGAGAAACGCCTTTATCTCCTTCGGGGTCGGTGTCGGCGGAAGAGGCGGAACGTCTTTCGCGCTCTTTTCGTGGCGCGTCACCATCTCGTT
>Ga0256405_10006967_pt1 | contig 17518 bp, 13 predicted proteins | sample RumenRJG_02DNA_FD_189096 | JGI IMG/M metagenome (GOLD analysis project Ga0256405, IMG submission 189096) | Bovine rumen microbial communities from Lethbridge, Alberta, Canada - RJG_02 | ecosystem: Host-associated > Mammals > Digestive system > Stomach > Rumen | place: Canada: Alberta...
GCTATCTGGGGTAAGGGGCGTATTGAAAAATAAATTAGAAAAGCTAAAGGAACATTACAAAGCAGAGTGTGGCGAAAAGTACATCAAAAGGCTGGATAAAGCTGTTGAACATATTCAAAAGTATGTGAGTACTCTGGGGTTAGCTGGATGTTTGTATAATTTTGGACTGAGCAAAGTGAAGTATGATGGTAGGAGAGACAAAAGATTAAGAGGGGATCTAGCTCCTGATTCGCACCAACCATCCTATGGGAGGGATAATCTACTAGTTCTTGGTTTCTTTTCTGTATCCCCAGGAGATGGACCAAACAAACGACTTGGGTTCGTCCCTCAGTTCAGACATTACGAGCATAATCTGTATCTTTCTGAATTAATGATAAAACCACAATCTAGGGAAAAAGGCAAAGGAAATAGTTACGTTTGGAAGAGCGAAGATTTTCACTTTGTCGACACTATCGATGAACTCCGAAATGGTAAAGGCAAATGGCTAATAGATAGGTTAGCAGGGCTGGCCGAAGTGCCTAGCGAAGAATTATGGAATAAGTGGCAAAAGGAAGAGGACTGAATAGAACGACGATGACTGCAACATATAACCTACCAGCTAGATGCCGGTAGGTTTATGTTGCGCTTGGAAAGCGGATTAAAAGAGTAAACTCTCAGAACTCGGATATTTTGAATGTATCACTCTTATGATGTTCTTCTTTTATGCTTATTTATCCAGATATCGCAACGAAGTATCCTCGAGCCCATAGACACTATTCCATGAATTCACCTAGCAGTTTCAGGCTTTTATATATTGCATGAGTTTCGATACAGATAGCTGTTCTTCATCTAGGTTTGGCACTGATGTATTTTTATAAATTTTCAGAAATAACAGTTACAAATCCAGCATGCGTTGTTTATCAAAGGATCTGAAATCAGCATATGAACTGGGCTAATATTTCCACTGATTATATCGATGTAATTTGCAGGGCAAACATTTATCATTCTATCCCCCTTCGCAATATTACAAAACTCCATATCCATTTGATAATTTACATAGCCTTCGCTATATGATTTTTCTATGTGTCATACCTTGCAATGACGTATTTGCATCAAGATGGGGGAACCCATCCCACGTTTTGGAAGTAAAGTGACTTCTGACATTTCTATGACTTTTAATATGGCGGAGAGAGGGGGATTCGAACCCCCGATACGCTTTTGACGTATACTCGCTTTCCAGGCGGGCACCTTCAGCCACTCGGTCATCTCTCCGACTAAAGTAGTTTAGTCAAATACCAACTAAAAATCAATATTTGAAGTTCAGAAGCCATGAATATCACAATAAACAGATAAAGAAGTCTTCAGCTTTCACTTGAAAATTTTTGATTTCAGAAAGGAGGATTTGATTTACCAAAATATATCAGTCACAAAAAAACTTTATGTATTATGTTCGGTTGTTGTGCCTGAAAGAGGCGAAACAAATTCTGACAGACCTGGCAAGACACGGAAAAATTATGGGGATTAGCAAGCTGGTAAATAAATGATATGTTAATCTGCAGATGTGATTGGATGAGTAAAAAGTGCTAGAAGTTTGCGCAGTTTGTGGATGTAAAACGTTATGAAAACCAGGTATAGTAAAAGGGAAACAAAGATATCGATGTAAAAATTGTAATAAAAACCGGGCAGAAACGGACGGTGGAGTAAAGTACTCCGATGAAGAAAAAAAATATGCTTTAGATATTGTATCTGGAAGGATGTGGATTTCGAAGAGTTGCAAGAATTATGAGCAAAATTTATAGGTATCAGACCATCATAAACCGGATAAAGAAGGCTGGTCTTAAGGTTCTAAAAGAAATGTCAACAGTAAAGATAGATGAACTGCATATGTATATAAAAAAGAGAGCAAAGAACACGAATTTGGACGGAGGTAGATAGAAAGAAAATGCGCATTGCCGCGTTTGAAGTGGGGGACGGAAAAGCTTCAATTTTAAGGAAATTAATCGATAAAATAATCTAAAAATTGTCTGTACTGATGGGAATTTTTCGTATGAAGAGGCGCTGGGCATAAATGCTGATATCAAACATAACATCATCCAATCTGAAACTTGTTTGGTCTAAAGTTACATACTCCACTACCTTGTTAGATTACACCAAAAAACCAAGAACTACAGCAAATCTATACAAATGCTAGAACTCTCAATTGCTTTGCTGCTTTCATAGCAGGATGCTTCTTTATTAAGATACTTGCCTATCCTAAAGATATAGCCTGAAAATCCTGGTTTTATCGCAGTCGCCACTTCAAAAATACATCTCGAGCGTAAAGCTATTACAATCTAGGAATATCAGGCTAACGATAGATATCAACCTATATGAATTTGAGTCTAGGTTTAGATTAACCGTTTACTAGTTCTAGATATTTAGTAGTGCTATTCCCATCTTCTATATCCTCAAATTTCTCGTCAAAGAGTGATTCATATTCATTTTTAATGCACGTTACAATATCTCCATTAACCCCTATCATGTTTTGTAAATTCGCAATTTTATCGGATATAACATTCAAAGGTGCCGGGAATACAAAAGGTCTATCCAAATCAGTAATCCAGCATTTGAGCTTCTGTCTATATCCAGATGTAATTACCTTGATCTTGTAGTAAGAGCTAATTACAGCTGATACTTTGTATAAATTATCCAGAGCTTCTGCTACCGTTTTCTTGTAGTCTAGCATATTTCTGGTGTTTTTTAAAGTTTGTTCGTCTATTATTCTTGTGACCGCCTTATCGAGCTTACGTAAACTTGTGTGCTGATTCTGGACAATTGCGGACAGCAATCCACTATCAACTATTTTTTTCTTAACATCTTCAAGATGCTGTATCCTCTTATCTGTTTCTGTTTTTGAAATACGCTCAAGAGTTAACTCCATATCTGAAATCATTTCGTCTGGTTTTTTTATCTCTATGCGATACAATAGTTTTATATCGTTTGGCCGATGCGAATAATTCTGCATCCATGTATAGTAGTTTAAATAATAGGCACGTGCGTCCTCCTCACAAACTTTACGTGGATACACAGGATAAGCACCAGAGTACAGTCCGGATACACCAGGCAATTTTTCTATAAAATTCACAACCTCCTCATGAGAATAAGTCTTCAGGTTCTTTGTAATATTATGAGCCTTTCTGAGGTTCTTCAGATAATCATATAGTCCTAATTCCACGCAATATTGATTTATATCTGAGCACGATTGATTTAGCAAATCATGATTCCAACCCTCGTTCTCTAGCAGAAGAGAAACTTCTTGAATGATATCAAAATCAACTGCCTTAGTTGAGTTCAATGCTCTATCTATGAGATTTATAAGCAAGACGTAGTTTAGATGACTTCTCTCATATTTGTCTTTTGAATCAAAAAATCCATCTGTAGATTCGAGTCGTAAAAGCCAAGCCTTGTTACCCTTATTATCATAGTTACACTGGTTATACTTAACGCTTCCATGCTCATATATGCCGAGATTAAGCATAGCACGCTGAATTTCTGTCAGTATAATGTTATATACGCTATTGCGATACTTTAGATTATCAAAATCAGCTAACTTAGAGTTTGTTTGGTATACTGCCTTATCTATAAGTGCTCTGTAATTTTCTCTCAATGCTAATCCCATAGCAGCCCTAAAGTTACTCTCGTCCTCAGAAAATTTATTTTTCAAGTAAGAAAAACCAATATTATTCAAAAGCCCCATACAAAATTTTGCAGGATTGGATGCCTCCTCAGAGTGTCCAGAGGCTACTGCAAAAGTCTGCGTACCCAAACCACTTAAAACAGCTAATAACATGATTTTTAACTTATTCATAATTTCCTCGACATATTACAACACAGATATCTTTTCATAGAGTAAAGCTAAATTAGAATTTTTTGCAATAAAAATATTTAATATAATATGCAGCATTGTTCCACTTCATGATCTGCATTTAAGGGAAAACAATGTTGTAATAATTTGTAATATTTTTTATGAGCTTCGATGTTCAGCACAAGAGATAAAATGAAAGCGTGGAGCTATGCGATAGTGTAGGAATGTTTTTCAGATTGCGTTCAGACGCAACAATACGAGATACGGTCGAGTTTGTAGGAGTTGGTGTTCACAGTGGTAGACAAACCAACATGAGGGTTTTGCCGGCTACGGAAGGAAATGGAATTATCTTTAAGCGAACTGACGTAAAAAGCAATCGGGCAATCATAAAATTATCCCCCAATGCTATAGTTGATCCAACGTTGTGCACTAGGGTCGTCAATAATGACGGTATATCCGTTGCTGTTGTTGAGCATCTATTGGCAGCCTTCAGGATTTGTGGAATAACTAATGCCGTTGTTGAAGTTGATACGGATGAAATCCCGATTATGGATGGTTCGGCGCTAGAATTTGTGAATTCATTCAAAGATGTTGGGATTGTTTATCAGGATGCTTACACACCCGCAATAATTATAACTGAACCTGTTTCTATATCGTATAAATCGACTCATGTCATGATTTCTCCGGCAGACGAGAGCTCTGTTTCATTAAAATTATCGTATGATAGGATCAATCCAGTTATAGGTAACAACAATTCATATTCTTTCTACTTGGATGAGAATTTAACAAAACTAGCCAGTGCCCGGACTTTTGGATGGATAGCTGATTATGAAAAAGTGCGAGCAATGGGATTAGCAAAAGGAACATCAGAAGAAAATACCATAGCAATTGCCATGGATAATACCATCCTTAACAAAGGAGGATTACGTGATCCAAGAGAGCTGGTTATGCACAAGTGTCTTGATTTGCTTGGCGATATTTCTGTGATTGGGCTTGATATAATCGGGAAAATTGAAGGGGTAAATCCTTCACATGCAACGAACAATATGTTAGTGCGTAAACTCATAAGTGAATTAAACAAACACGAGGTTGTGTATCCTGAAAGCAGAACGTCAGAATTTTTGTGTAAAATAGCTTGAAAAATTCAGCACAGAAAGTGTACGATATTCCTGTCGGGAAGTAGCGCAGCCTGGTAGCGCATTTGCTTTGGGAGCAAGGGGTCGGAGGTTCAAATCCTCTCTTCCCGACCAATGTCTTTTTTGTAAATCTTGGTTCGATTCAAAATAGTTCCAATAAATGATAGCAAGGCAATCGCAAAGAAAAATGTTATGTCTTTATGTGATGAAAAAACAGTTTTGCGGGCAGGAAGGGGCATAAGAGTAGAAATAACACCGATTTCATCTGTATCTAGTTTTTCTCGAATTTTTCCATTACAGTCTATGATGCACGATATACCATTATTAGCGCACCGAGCTATCGGCTTTCCTTCCTCTATTGCTCTAAAGCATGCCATTCTAAGATGTTGGCTTGGCCCATCTGAGTTTCCAAACCAGGCGTCATTTGTTATGTTTAATATCCAAGTGCTGGCAGAATTATCTGTTATTTCGCCTGGAAAAGCTATTTCATAGCAGATTACGATATCAAATGGTTCGGCGCGTTCTAAGGTTATGGTGCGAGGGAGTGAACCTTGTTTGAAATTAGCTACTCCCTTGGTTAGCTTTTGTATACCCAAAAAATTCAAAAATTCAGGAATGTATTCTCCAAATGGGAGGAGATGTCTTTTGTCGTATGTCTGTTTAATTTTACCATTTTGCCCAACAATATAGACGCTATTATACGGATTATCGTCATCATCATACCGATCGCATCCTGCTACAAGGATAGTTTCCGAATCACATAAAGATGATGATATATATTTCAAAATCTTTTCTTGATATCTTTTTGGTGCATTTATCGCCGCTTCAGGCCATACAATCAATTTTTGAGCACCATACAATTTTAATTCACTGCGATTTCGCAACGATAAACCTATTTGCCTATAGATATTGGATTTAAATTTTCTGATATCCATTTTATCTTTTTGAGAAATCGAAGGTTGCACGAGCGTGACCTGAATCTTGTTCTCAGAAAGAATATATCCGGTATATAAATGTACTTTCCAAATTCCATACACACAGGCAAAAACAAAAAGACCAAAAGAATATTTCAGTGTTTTTCTTGTTGTCGATAGCGTAACAATCAATATTGTCAGAAGCGATAGTCCATACCCTCCAAAAATATCTGCTACCTGCACAAAATATGGAATATTATATGTTGCATATCCAACTAAATTCCATGAAAAACCAGTAAATGCCCATCCACGAACATACTCGCCCAGTCCCCAGAATACAGAGAACCAAATTATCAAACTTGTCTGATTACGTGAGAAATATTTCGCGAATAAGCAGGATAAAGCTGGATAAAGAGACAGATAGAGTGCTAAGGCCATAACAGCTAAATAGCCGTAATTTCCAAGCCCAACACATTTAAATGCCTCTGCGATCCAATAAAGAGTGCTAAAAAAGTATCCCAATCCAAACAAATATCCTAGCCCAAAAGCATCTCGTTTAATAGGAGCTATTCTGAGAAAATACAGCAGAACAGCAAATACAGGCACCAGCAAAATCGGGATACAACTCCCCTTGCAAAAACAAAATTTTAATAAGAGACCAGCTACAAAACAACTGAGTTTCGGAAATTTATTTACAGTGTTTAAGCTTTTCGTTAGCACTTCGCTTATATTTGTTTGCAGCATCCGCTACCTCTTTTAGATTGTTACGATTTTTAGCAGCATTGTCTAGATAAAAAATAGCTAGTTGTAGCTCGGTTTTAGTTTTGGCTATATTAAGAAGCACTATGCCTGCATTAAATTGCGCTACACCGAACCCCATTTTTGCTGCTTTTTTATAACAGTTCAATGCCCTTTTAATATTTCGGGGACGAATATCGCCAGTATAATAGCCATCACCTATTGAATTGATAGCTTCTGGCAAATTCATATTTGCGGCCTTTGTTATATACCAATCAGCTTTTTGTAAATTTTTCGGTAAAAAAATTCCCCAGAGATATAGATTTCCGAGGATGTATCCTGAGATCGGATTCTGTTCAAGAGATGCTCGTAGATAGTTTTCAACAACTTCTGGATTTTTTTCTCCCCACTCAAAAACATACCTGTTTATAAAAACATTATCAGCAAAAGAATTGAAAGCAAAGCAACTTAATGCGGATATCAAACTTACAAACTTCATTATTGCGCAATACTATCATTCACAGTTTACATCTTACTGATTTGAGAACCTTATATTCAAGGTTCATTCCTAAATTTTTATTTACTTTTCATACGATTTACACCGTCCCAATCTTTAGGGATGTGTGTGATAAATTCCTTACAACGCTCAATAAGAGGACTGATGGATGCGGATTTTTCTGGAAATGTCGTTTTTATTTCAGCATAAAGTTTTAATGCATCTTTGAACTTTTGCGATTGAAACAATTCGAAAGCTTCTTTGGATTTTGAGCAAAGTTCCATCATCTTATAGTATGTTTCATCGGCATTTTGGATTAGCCCCAATGGTTCAAACACCACGATACCTGCCTGCCTCCCTTTAACGGCTATTCTATCTATCGTTCTGAAAAGTACTTTATTTCTAGCTCTTGTTTCCACAGTTTCAGAAACAAGTATGCTTGTTCCATAAAATTTATTAGCTCCACCTAGGCGTGAAGCTATGTTAACAGAATCTCCGATTGCAGTGAAATTCATACGTTCGCGTGAGCCAATATTTCCAACGACTGCCGTTCCTGTGTGAATTCCAATTTTTGTGGGGAGAAAAGGCTTCCCTAATGGAGCCCATTTTTTGCCCAATCGCTCCAAAATTCTTTGGCAATTCAATGCAGATTCGCAAGCATGAACGACCTGATCATCATCGTCATTTGGTGCGCCCCATATAGCCATAATTGCATCGCCGATATATTTATCGATTGTTCCATTGTTATGAACAATGTTTTTCGTCAGTTCATCAAAATACTCCGAAAGGTGGAGAACAAGGTACTCTGCAGGCAATCTTTCTGAAATACTTGGGAAGTCTTCTATGTGCGAAAAAAACATTGTTATCTCTTTTGCCTTACCTCCAAGTTCCGGCTTAGCACCATTTTTTAAAAGTTTTCGAACTAAATCCTTTGGCGCATATTTAGAAAATGTTGAAATGCTCGATTTCATCGCATTCATTGCCTCAGAGAGGTCGCGAATTTCTGAAATATTTGAATTTGCTTGAGTTGGAAAATTTTCCAGTTCCATATTTCCAATCGCTTTAGCTGATTTGCATAACTGCACTATTGGTCTAGAAATTCGTCTTGATAACCATAAGATAACAGCGGAAAAAACTATGTATGTCAAAACTGACATAAGTATCATGTTTAACTTAATTTCCTTCAAATTGCCGATAAAGTCAGATTGTGGAGTTGTGATAATAAGAGAAAATGGGACTTTATCGAGTTTCTTCAATGTCGCGACATATTCAGTGCCATCTTTTGTCTGATATGTTGTCTGGACTGCTCTTGTCCCAAGGAGTTCTTTAACTGCGCCAGCTAATATTTCATCCTTAGTATCTGTAACTGGCATTAGCACAATTTCCTTATCACCTTCAATTTTTGCTTCGTCATCACTAGCAGTCGATGCGATTATTTCATTTTTAGTATTTATCAAACGTACATCGGAATTTTTTGTTGGTTTTACGTGATCTTTCAAAAGTTTCTTAAAATCAGGAATACAGAAATCTATGGCAACAGCTCCAATCGGTTCTTTATGACCTTTTTGAATTATTGGATTTGTCACCGTTATTCCGGCCGTCTTCGTGGACTTAAATAGGTAAGCATCAGTCCAAGTAACTCCATTATTCATTTCGGCTTGCCGATACCAAGGACGTTTTCTTGGATCCATCGATATAGTTTGCATATTGCGCTCGAAGACAAGCGAGCAATCCTCATTCAAATATTCCCAATTTTCAATCAGCTTACCATCGATATTTTTTTCTATTTTCTTTAAAAGATACAACGCATAGCTCGGCATATCATTTGTAATTTCGTCGTCAGGTTGCTCCAAGTCGTATTTGGAAGGAGCTATATGCATATAAGTTCCATCGCTAAATCCTATATAAAAACTCAAGGCAAACGGTGTCTTTTTCAAGCCTTCTTTAAACAAATCTTCAAAATCTGAAAATCTATTCCCAAGTTTATCTGGGATAATTGCGTTTTGAGCCAAAATACCAACTAATACTTCTATTTGCTTAAAATACGAATTTAGCCAATTGGTAGCAATAGCTGAGGATTTTTTGGAATAATATTCATTGTCAAAATTCAGAATAAGTTTTCGACTTGTGTGCGATGAATACAAAATTTCAAAAAGAGCAGTTACACAGAGCAAAGCAGAAAATATCGCTAATATTTCAAACCTTAGCGTCCTGTTTTTTATTTCGTCAAATAAGCGCATACGCCTTCAACACTTGCACAGAATAACTCCCTTATCTTCTCTAGATTGTATAGTCTGTTAGTTAATTTTCTGTTAACCACTCAATCATTAAAATCAGAAATGCCTTATCAAGATATTGAAAGAACATTGAAAATTCGTTTTGTATTGTGAAATAATGAATATATCGATTAATTGGAGATACGAATCGTGACCGATTTTTGGATAGTAGACACATTTTGTAATACCCCTCTACGAGGTATTCCTGCCACGGTGTTTTTTATTGATGATTTTTCTAATGAAAATTTGTTGCAAAGTATTGCTATGGAAATGAATTCACCAGAAAGCATATTTTTAAAAGATCTTCAAAACGGAATATTTGAATCGGTTTGCTATACTCCGACAACAAAAGGATTGTTTTTCGGAAATAGCCTATATGCTGGAGCTAAAGTGATTTATTCAAAAACGAAACTTCGGCAATTCAGCATCACTTGTGGAATTAGGGTTTTTGCTATTAATGTTTCCGATGATGAAAAAATTGAAATACGCTTTTCAACTGTCGATTTAGAAAAAGCTCCAACTCCACTCAATCTCAGTAATGCCCTGAATGGTGAGCTTGTAGTCTCACTTGCTGCATGCAAGGGGGAACTGATTGTTGAAGTCAGAAGCCCAAGTAGATTGCAAGATTTGCAGGCAAATATGGATATGTTGAGAGGAATTAATTATGATTCATTTGTGGTTACAACCGATACGCACTACGAAACTAATTTAGATTATGATTTTTGCCTAAAGGTTTTTGCCCCGAAACTAGGAGTTTATCGTGCTATTTCCTCACCAATAGCGTGCGCCAAATTATCGGCATATTGGATTGATAGGATGGGAAAAAGCGACTTGACAGCATCAGGAATTAAAGAAGAACGATTCTATATTAAGCATGAGAATGAGTTCACATATATATCCGGATATTGTTCTATTTCTACTCAAGGTTCGCTTTTAACCGAAGCGCCATAAATCTCTGAGGCAGTCAAAAAACGGATTTTTGATGATTAAAAATAGTGTGGGGTTTTGATTCAATCTGTGATAGCATAGCTATATGTTTGGCGGATGTGGTGGAACTGGTAGACACGCAAGATTTAGGTTCTTGTAACGCAAGTTGTGGGGGTTCAAGTCCCTTCATCCGCACCAAAGTTTCTAAAAGTAGATGGTTTGGTTGTTTTTTTTTGAAAGAAATAATCGTTATGTTGCCTTCACAAAATTATCTGACGAGTCAGATCTTCCAGTAATATTTGGTCATTCCCCATACAGGTGTTCTCAGCAACAAATTGCTTGCTTACCTTAAAGTTGCAGCAAAACGGGTATATAAATTGATTTTGCATCGTTTACTTTTCAATAACCTTGGCATACTTCCGTACGAAATAGAAAGTAACAATAAAGATTTCTATATACCACGTTATCCAGTTGATTATCATTTCTGCTATCTCGCCAGGATGAACGCAATACACAAAAAAACATAGGAATACCGAGTAACATAGACAATATTATATAGCCATACCATTTTTGCACGTATGCATGTAATGGATGGTTCCAGTTTAAACAATTTATATGGCTTAAAAAACACCTTATGCAGAACTTTCTTTGTCATGAAGTAGATGAATGTATACAGAGCGACAAGCAAGACAGCGCCACCTATTGATACTCCCTTTCGGACTCCCTCATAGAATGGGGTTACTCTAGAAAGTTCCTTTTCCAGATTGGCAACATATTCAGGGCTATACAAAAAAAATCAGAACGAATCCAATGATAAAACATGCCAGTAAAAACAATCCCAAGTAAATTAGATGTCATGCAAAACTTCTAGTGCAACATATAACATCCATTTAAAATTCCGATTCATTTATCAACTCAAAATTAATTCAATACATTGACGAAGTTCGTTATACAGATTTACTAAAGCAGAGGCAATGAGCTATTTTGTTTCAGTATCTCACTGAATTTAGCCAAAATGCTCATTAACTGTAGATTTATGGATAGAATCTTGGCGGTCATGATCGCTGAAATATCACAATAAAAGCGCCTTATATTTCCTATCTCGTAATCATGCAAACGCCTATCTTTCGCGTATTTGCGCTATCTCTCTTTGGGCAAAGATAGCAAGACGCCAATTATTTCATTAAGTCGCCAAATTTTGTTAGAGAGCTGTTGAAGAAAAGTTCTATGTTGCCGACTGGTCCTTGACGTTGCTTGGCGACAATTACCTCTGCTCTATTCTTAACCTTTTCCATTTCTTCTTGCCACTTTACGTGAGCATCAGATCCTGGAGCCGGCTCCTTACGCTCTTTGTAATACTCTTCTCTAAACACAAACATAACAACATCGGCGTCCTGTTCAATAGAACCGGATTCGCGTAAATCGGAGAGCTGAGGCTTCTTATCATCTCGTTGCTCAACCGCTCGAGATAATTGCGAAAGAGCCAGAACAGGAACGTTCAGCTCTTTCGCGATACTCTTCAGCGTCCTCGTAATTTCAGATATTTCCTGCACTCTATTTTCAGCTCTATTTTTCATACTTCCGGACGCATTGAGCAATTGAAGATAATCGATTACTATAAGCCCAATATCTTTCTGTCTTTTGAGTTTTCGGGCTTTGTTACGAATTTGTGTGACTGAAAGATTGGATGAATCCTCTATATACAACTCCAAATTACTAAGTTCCTGACTAACTGCTGCAAATTTATCAAACGCCTCCTTTGGAATTTCACCACGCCGTATTTTGTCAGAAGGAATACCGGATTCTATGGCCAAAATTCTTGTTGCAAGTTGCTCTGACGACATCTCCAAGGAGAAAAAGACAACGCCAGCTCCCCCCTCCTTGTTTTGAAGTTTTGCCTTAGCTGCATTTAACGCTATTCCGGTTGCCAAAGCAGTTTTCCCCATAGACGGACGTCCTGCAAGGACTATCAGATCAGATTTTTGAAAGCCTCCAAGTAACCGATCTACAAAGTGAAATCCTGAAGTAACCCCTATTATGCTACCCTTATGATGAAACGCATTCGCTGCAGTTTCAACAGAGACATCTAAAGCTTCTTTAAATGTGATTAAACGCCCATTACCAGAGATTTCATTGTTTAGATCATACAATTGCTTTTCTGCGTACTCTATTACGTCTTGCCCAGTCTCAGAATTGTCCATAGTCTGAGCTTCATTTATTGCATTATCACTAATTTCTACGACCTTTCGGCGCAAATAAAAATCTTGAATTAGCTTTGCATATTCCGCAACGTTTGTGATGCCGATAACTGTATCAAATAAGTCCAATATGTATTTCTGACCGCCAGCTTGATTGAAAATCTCATCATTCTTCAACCTCGCAGTTATCGTTATAGGATCGGCGACAGACCCCTCGTTTCTTATACGATTTATGGCATCGTAAATTTTCTGATGCAACTCTGCAACAAAATGTTTGGATTGAAAAGTCGAAGGCATATCATCGATACGCGTGTTTTCCAGTATTAACGCCCCAAGCAACGCCTGTTCAACCTCGAGACGATGTAGGACTTTATCTCTCATTTGCTTCAATATATTCTTCAAGCATATTCAAAGAACGCTCGATAGCTTTTTCTTGAAAGCTCTTGTCTTTTGACACGCTTTCTAGCCTTTCCCTGATTGTATGTATAACATTTTCTATATATTCTTTCTGCGCCTTTGAAAAAAAATTTCGTTCAAGCGCTAATTTTGCGTCCTCATACTCTCTGTTCTTTTCAAGAATAATATGCTCAATCTTCTTGTTATTGTTATCGTTGCTTATTTTTGCTTCTTTTCGGGCATTTGCCTCTTCAGCCTGGGCACTTTTTTCTAGTCGTTCTATTTCCAATCTCATCTTTTTTATTGCGTCTTCGGCATTTTTTTTTGCCTTTTCATTATTTGTGATAGTGCCCCTTATATCCTCTATAGATTTTTCTATTTGTTTATTTAGTTTTTTATAAGCAAACTTATACAACAACCACAGAGCCAATACAAAACTTATGACTAAAAACGCCTGTTCACTAAGCAGTATATTCATATTCTTTTTCCATCAAATATCATTTTTTGTAGTGCGAATTCCGCTAATAAGTTTATTTTATCAGATTCCTGCTCAGCCATAGCTTTTATATCTTCGGTGTATTTCGTTCGTAACTGTCTTACCTCGTTCTCATAATCGTGCTTCAGATTATCTAGTTGTTCAGATAAGAGCTTATGATACCTTATGCCAACTTCATTTAATATATTTGCGGTTACTAAAGCTATATTCCTGTTTGTCTCAGCTATTTTTTGTTCGAGTTCATTCCGTTCATTCTCCAACATGGTCAATTTTATATTGCCTGACGCAATAGTTTCTTCGCGTTTTTTTATTATGGCATTCATTCTGGGAATGAACCTGTTTTTCATAACAACAATTAACAGGCAGAGACACACCAACAGCCAGAAGAACTGAGACGTATAATGTGAAAAATCTAACTGCGGAAGCATTTTTTACGCCGTAAATAATATGATCATTGCAACGACGAATGCCAACAAAGCTATCGATTCTATCAAAGCGAAACATAACATCCCTGTTGACACGAGATCGTTCTTAGCTGAGGGGTTTCTGGCTATTGATTGGATAAGAGACGAAAACAAATTTCCTAGTCCCATTCCAACACCAAACAGAGCTATGACAGATATCCCTGCTCCTATTAATTTAGCTGCTCCTGCGTCCATTGTTCATTCTCCTTCTTTAATGCGTCTGAGATTCCAATGACTCAGACAAATACATGCATGATAAAACGACAAATACATAAGCCTGAAGCATGCACACAACAAACTTAAAAAGGTTTAATGCTACATTCACAGCAACTGGCACTGCTGAAAAATATGAAAACATAGCAATACTGGCTATTGATGCAGCAAATCCCGCTATTACTTCGATCATTATATGCCCAGATACCATATTTGCAAATAGTCGAATTCCTAAGCTTATCGGTCTAAACAAAAAAGATAAAAGCTCAATTACAATAAAAATTGGAATTAAGTATCCAGGAATTCCAGACGGACAAAAGCGTTTAAAATACGTTCTTCTTTGGTTCATTATCCCAATTATTATTGATGCAACAAAGACCATCAGCGCCATTCCGACAGTTACGCAAAGTTGACTGGTATACGAAAAAGCAAATGGAAAAAGCCCGATAACATTTCCAAACATGATGAACAAAAACAGCGCTATCATATACGGAAAAATTTCCACACCTTTCTTTCCTGTATTGGACTTCACAATTCCACCAACAAAGAAAAACAATTTTTCCACAATAAATTGCAACTTTGTCGGAACAATCCCTTGCTCTCTAGTTGCCAACAAAAATATGCCACAAATTGCAACAACAACGAGAAACATAAAGATTGATGAATTAGTTATAGATATATCCAGACCAAAAACATTCATTGGCACAACATTTTTCACCTGGAATGAAATCATAGGATCAATCATAAATGTTCTCAATGAGCAAAATCACCATTAGCCTATTACGAGTATGCCACAATGAACGCATTTAGGCAATATTAAGAATTATTTTGGGTCTTTGATAATATGTTTATAAAAAATTAATAAATATAAAATATCATATGTAATGAACAGATATAGGAACGAAAGTTCTAGATTATTTTTTTGGAGGATAATATGAATAAGATAATACAACTTAGTTTAGCTTCAGCATTAATGACAACAACATCATTTTCAATCACATCGATAACACATACATTAGAAACAGGTATAGAAATAGCAAATGGGACACAGGTTATATTGCCAGAAAATCACGTGCTGACAAACAGTGGAACTAATAACGGCTTATCAGGCGGGACATATGACGCAAGTAGGAGTACAGCTATAGACGTGTTGGTCGGTGGCCGCTTGGTTGCAGATGCGAGTGATCAACAACAAAACGAACCATCAGGTACTGGCGGTACAATCGGCACAGATGGAGAAAACGACAATAATGGCCTTACTGTCAGGCATCACGAAGCAAATTGGGTAGAAAGCGATACTGCTTCCAAAATTTATGGCATCGCCTGTGAACGAGGATTTATTTCTGATTCAATTAATTTCGCCAAAGATACATACTTGCAAGAAATGTACGATACATCAAAACTTGACCGCATATATTTTGATAACAATGACCCGCAAACAATTGGGGAAGGCTCGAAAATTCTACTATCGACAACAACTCAAGGCAACCTAGGTGACGGAGAAAAAGTTTTATCTACTTCAGCTAATAATATAACTAGCTCTAATTTGGTAGAGCCTGGGGCAGCTTTCACCATTCATGCACTATCAAACAAAAATGCCATAATATCAGCAAATCTTTCGAATAATGGTGATGATTTCTCAGGTAAATTTAGTGCAGGTTATACTCCCTCTAACAGTTTGCAAATTTTGCCAGCAGAATCTAAAACTTTAACTTTTACAGGGGATAACAGAGCTTTTAGCGGGATGATAACTATTGGCGATTCAGATAACTGTGGAACTATTGTCTTTGGAGATGAAGAGTCAGACAAAGATTCAACAAACGCGTTGGGAAACTACACTTCCATGACTGTAAACAATAACTCAACCGTATCCTTAGCTGGAAGCGATAAAGTTACGATCAATAAAGAGTGGAAGCTCTACGGTACAGCAAAGCTTCAGGCTAACGGAAGAATTGCATTAACCGGGGAAGGAAACATAACGTTCGGCAAATGAATAAATTAGAGTGCCTCATCAGACACAAAAATCAGCACTAAAATCATCAACGATGACGAAAATTTTAGTGACGATGCTGATAGTGCCAGTGGGTTCTCGTAATTCTGAAGACTCCGGTCTATAAGAAAGCTAAAAGCATCTCAAGAGCTCCCGCGTTTGGGGAGTTCTTGAGATATTTAATCATAAGTAAATCCTAATTTCTTAAGAAGGGCAAGATCGTCAGTATAGCGAGAATTGTTTACGGTCAACAATTTTTTGCCTATAAAAATGGAGTTAACTCCGGCAAAAAAGCAAAGAGTTTGCAATTCCGCCGACATCGTTTCGCGCCCCGCTGACAGCTTGAGAAACGAGCGCGGAAACATTATTCGCGCTAACGCCAAAAATCTAACCAAATCAAAACTATCTATTTCCGGAGCATCTTCCAATGGAGTCCCGGGAATTTTAACTAGTTTGTTTATAGTTATAAGATCCGGATCTTTGCCTAATGACTTAAGTTTCAGCAACATACTTATCCGATCTTCATTAGATTCCCCAATACCCAGAATACCGCCTGTGCATATTTTTATTCCATGTTGTTGGCACAAAGTCAAAGTATTCATACGTTCTTCGATAGTTCTTGTCGTGATTATGCTTTTATAATATTCCGGAGAAGTATCGATATTATGATTATAATAATCTAACCCACCTTTTTTAAGCTGCACTACTTCATTTTCATTTAATGTCCCCATGCAACAACATGCATTTAATCCTAGTTTTTTTATTTCAACTATAGCCTTGCAAACCAGCTCTAATAACTCCTGACTAGGCTTTCGTCCAGATGCCCCTAGGCAAAATCTGCTGGCTCCCATCTCTTTAGCTTCGCGAGCGGCTCTTGTTATTTCCTCTAAGTTTGTTATTCTTTCCATCGGAGCACGATTTTTATTTCTTTTCGATTGGGCGCAATATGCGCAGTCCTCAGGGCACCCCCCAGTTTGAATACTCAGTAACGTACACAACTGCATCTTCGTGATATCGAAATTTTGTTTATGGACAGTTTGGGCGTTGTATAGCAATTCTAACAATGGGGAATTAAATATCTTTTTAGCCTTTTCTAAATCAAACATCAAAACCGCAGTGAACGACAAAACTAAGGTTATCTTACAAAAAAACTCATGCTCCGACAACTGGAGCAACAACTGTCTTCGTCCAATAATTTATACAATTAGTAATACTTTCTTTAAAAACCGCCTGGTTGTGAGTCTTCAAGATATATCCAGACACCCCGAACTTATACGCTCTCTCAACTAATCCAGAATCAATCACATTCGTCAGCATTACAACTGGTATTTCCTTCGTCCTATCATCCCGTTTCAATTCCTTTAATACGCTAAGACCATCCCGCTTCGCTATGAACGGATCAATAAACACAACATTAGGCTTTGGAAAATTCGGGCACAGAGTCTTGTATT